>Ga0180430_10000138_pt1 | contig 80219 bp, 61 predicted proteins | sample SS_ome_9_FD_132999 | JGI IMG/M metagenome (GOLD analysis project Ga0180430, IMG submission 132999) | Hypersaline lake sediment archaeal communities from the Salton Sea, California, USA - SS_1_S_2 metaG | ecosystem: Environmental > Aquatic > Non-marine Saline and Alkaline > Hypersaline >...
CGTTCTTTCTTCGAAAGATGAACGATATACTTCTTCTGCATCAAATTCCTCCTCCTTGAGATTCGTGCAGAATCGGAAATCCGCTACGTTTAGGGAACCCCAATTCCTAAAACTGACGCGGCAGTAGGTATGTGCCGAAGTATCTTGAGTGTCCTGCTGACCTGCATTGCAACGGGCCACGCTGTTGTCGGAGAAGATACTGTCGCCGTCGTCGGGAAACCGGCTCCGGATTTCACTGCAACAGGGATTGACGGCAAGGAGTTCACCCTCGCTGAGAGACTAGAATCCGGTGACAGAAACACTGTACTCGTTTTCAGCCGTGCCAACTGGTGTCCGTTTTGCATGGGGCATCTGATTCAGCTGCAGAAACACGCTTCGACATTTGACGAACTGAATGCTGATGTGCTCGTGATCTTCCGTGAGGAGCGATCCGGAACAGACGGGCTGAAGAAGATCAAAGCAAAGACGAAAACGACCTTCACCCTGGCTCTGGATCTCGACAAGAAATCAAGTTCCGCGTACAGCTCCAAAAAGTCAGCTTTTGACAGCTATGTGATCGACAGGAAGGGTGTTGTGCTAACTAAAATCGACGGTACAAAAATGCGGCGAGCGACCGCAGAGAAACTGATTGAGGCACTGAGAGCCACATCGCAACAGTAGAAGTATGCAACAGGATGGTACTACCGGATTCCGGATCTCTCTCCTTGACATTTCCACACTGCGCAGCTCACGATGTGATTTCGTAGATTGACCTCACCTTTATTGTTTTTTCCTTTCGAAAGTACCTGATGCGTTCTTCGTTATTGGTTCAATCAATCTGTAGTTTATTGTTTCTGATCGGGGTTTCGGATTCCGTGTGTCGGGCAATCGAACCAGACCCTTCAGCACGCAAGCTGCTGATTGTCCACGCAGACGATGCTGGGATGTCGCATTCAGTAAACCGAGGCACAATCGATGCGCTCGAAACAGGTGTCGTGAATTCGGCCAGTATCATGGTGCCGTGTGCCTGGTTCCCCGAGTTTGCCGCGTATGCCAAAGAACATCCGGAATACGATTATGGAATTCACCTCACTCTGACATCAGAATGGGAAGGCTACCGCTGGGGCCCGGTTGTTGATCGGGAGAAGGTTCCCAGTCTGGTCGACCCTGATGGGTACCTATGGGACAACGTGCCCCTGGTCGCGGCTAATGTGCGTGCCACGGAAGTCGACCTGGAGCTGCGTGGTCAGATTGATCGTGCACTGCAATTTGGCGTGCCATTGACTCATCTTGATACTCACATGGGAGCATTGCTGGCACGGCCTGATCTGATTGAGGTCTACGCTCGGCTGGCGCTGGATTACAACCTGCCGATTCTGTTTGTCCGGGATGCTGATGGACGGATTGCGAAACAGTACCCGGCGGTGGCTGAGCGTGCTGCTGAAATCACCAGGGAACTGGACGCAAAGGGTTTGCCCATGCTGGACAGCGTTTTGCAGTTCTATGGTGGTACTTCTCATGAGCAGCGTCTCAACACGTACAACGAAGCGCTCAGCAATCTTAAACCCGGCGTGACTGAAATGATCATCCATTGTGGATACGCAGATGATGAGTTGCGTGCGATTACGAGTAGCGCTGAACGGCGCGACGGCGACCGGCGCATCTTCTCATCATCAGCCATGTGCAAACTACTGGCAGATCAGGGAGTCGAATTGATTACCTGGAAGGAATTGCACAAGTCAGCCCTGGAAAAGCTGGGGGAGTAGGATGTATTCGCAAGTCTACGAGCTTCGGTCGGTGAGTTGCTGTCGGAGACGATAGAGTTCCTGCATGGCTTCTAGTGGCGTCATGCCGTCGACTTCCAGGTTGCGAATCTCATCCAGGAGTGGATCTTCCGGCAGTTCAAACAAACTCAGTTGTCGCGACGATTGTCGGCGTGACGCGCGTTGAGGCACACTGGGTTTGCCGTCCTGGTTGAGGTGGTCATTCTCCAGCGTATCCAGAATGGTGGTTGCGCGATCAGTCACTGAGCGGGGAACGCCTGCCAGTTTGGCCACATGGATTCCGTAGCTGCGACCGGCGGACCCCCGCACGATGCGATGCAAAAAGATTACGTCGTCGTTGTTCTCCTGAACAGCCACATTCCAGTTGGAGGCCTGCTTCAGTGTCTGCGTAAGGACCGTCAGCTCGTGGTAGTGAGTGGCGAACATGGTGCGGCACTGGATCTCGTCGTGCAGATGTTCGGTGATGCTCCAGGCGAGTGAGATACCATCGTAGGTGCTGGTTCCTCGTCCGATTTCATCCAGGATGACCAGACTGTGTTCGGTAGCGCTGTTCAGAATTCGAGCTGTTTCGGTCATCTCAACCATGAACGTACTTTGGCCTTTTCCCAGTTCGTCGCTGGCCCCGACTCTGGCAAAGACACGGTCGGCGATGCCAATTCGAGCTCGGGCTGCCGGCACGAAGGAGCCCATCTGGGCCATGATTGTGATGAGTGCCGCCTGTCGAATGTAGGTACTCTTGCCGGCCATGTTGGGACCAGTGATAATCTGGACTCGTCCTGTTGACTGGCCAGCATCCGAATCGGCTGGCGGTACTCCGAGCATCACGTCATTCGGCACGAATTCCCCGGATGGCATCAGGCGATCCAGGACGGGATGTCGTCCTTCGCTGATTTCAAGGATGGGGTTTGCGAGGAGTTCCGGGCGGCAGTAACCGGCGGTCTCAGCGAGTGCCGCCAGACTGGTCAGGACATCGACTTCAGCGAGGACATCGGCAGTGGACAGCAGGCGGGCCACATGGGTGGCGACTTCGTCTTTGAGGGCGCCGAAAAGTTCCAGCTCGAGCGCCTTGCTGCGTTCTTCGGCACGCAGGACTTTGTCTTCGTATTCTTTCAGTTCCGGAGTGATGAATCGTTCCTGATTCTTCAGCGTCTGCTTGCGAATGTAGTCTTCCGGAACCTTGCTGATATGTGCGGCGGTGACTTCCAGGTAGTAACCGAAGACCTTGTTGAATCCGATCTTCAGGCTGGGGATACCTGTCCGTTGGCTTTCCTTGGCCTGATAGGCGGCAATCCACTGTTTGCCGCCTTTTGCGAGGTCTCGGAGTTCGTCCAGTTGGCTGTGGAAACCATGCCGAATCACGCCGCCATCTGCCGTGCCGGCCGGTGGATCAGCAATGAGGGCTTCATCAATTGCCGTTCTGACTTCGGGACACAGATCGATGCGATCTTCCAGTGTTTTGAGCCGTTGAGCCGAGCGTGCGGCCAATCGAGCCTTCACCGACGGGAGTTTGCCAAGTGTATCAGCCAGACTACTCAGATCGCGCGGGCTGCAGCGGCCTGTTGCAACGCGAGACGTCAGTCTCTGAAGGTCATGAATGTGACGAAGTGTATCGCGCAATTCGTCTCGCAGTGTGACTTCCCGCACGAGTTCCTCAACGGCATCGTGTCGCTGATTAATCTGTTCCAGGTCAGTGAGCGGGCTGGACAGCCAGTCCCCCAGCAGGCGAGCACCCATGGGAGTCTTAGTCTCATCGATCACGCCCAGCAGGCTTTGTTCGCGCCTTCCGTCGCGCATTGTGTTGGTGAGTTCCAGGCTGCGCCGAGTGGCTTCGTCGATCGTGACAAAACGAGTCCGTCGCCATGTTTCGAGTCGGGTGATATGTCCCAATGCCGACTTCTGTGTTTCGCGAATGTATTCGAGCAACGCTCCTGCGGCGGTGACCGATGGAGAATCCTCATCGGCATCAAAACCCTCCAGCGTCTGAGTGCCAAAGTGTTCCCTGAGGAGTCGCCGAGTTTCATCTTTGGCGAAGCACCAGGCGGGGCGTGTTGTAAAGACAGGGCCGCCCAGGTCCGGACGTACAACATGTTGCTGTGTGTTGTCTGCTTCGTCTTCGGGAATCAGGCATTCGGCCGGACGAATGCGGGCCAATTCATCCTGAAGCAGTGCAGGCGTGACTTCACTGATGAGGAAGCGACCGGTTGACAGTTCCAGCCATGCCAGTCCGAGAACAGATCCTGCCGGGGCAACGCATGCGATGAAGTTACAGGTGTGAGGATCCAGCAGTTCATCTTCTGTGATTGTTCCCGGTGTCACGACGCGGGTGACTTCCCGACGAACCAGTCCCTTTGCTTTCCTAGGGTCTTCGACCTGATCGCAGATGGCGACTCGAAGGCCAGATTGAATCAGTTTCTGGAGATAGTTGTCGAGTTGGTGATAAGGAAACCCGGCCATGGCGATGGGGTTGTCGGATTTCTTGTCACGACTGGTGAGTGTCAGGCCGAGAACTCCGGAGGCGACCTCGGCATCGTTGTAGAACAGCTCGTAGAAATCTCCCATGCGAAAAAGCAGCAGTGCGCCGGGGTTCTCGGCTTTGACCTGCTGATAACGCTCCATCATGGGGGACAGTTTGGCCATGGCAATTTGCTGATAGGTCGGGTTGGGCGTCGATCAAGCCGCTCTACGTTGCTTTTTCGGCCGGGAACAGCATGCTCACGCTGGTTCTGTCGTGAATCGATCGAATCGCCTGGGCGAACACAGGTGCGACCGATAGAACTTCGATCTTTGGGCATAACGGTTCGACCACAGCTTCAATCGTGTCCGTCATGAACATCTTCTCAATGAGGCTGTTTTGAATGCGGTCTGCAGCGCCTTTGGACAGGACTCCGTGCGAAACGGCTGCGTAGATGTGCTTGGCACCTCGCTGCCGGAGAACCTCGGCCATGCTGCAAAGTGAACCTCCTGTAATCGTAAAATCATCAACGATCAGCACGTTCTTGTTGGTGACGTCTCCGATGAGTTCCAGGATTTCTGCCTCTTCACTGTGATCCGGACGCGTCTTGTTGCCGATCACGACAGGAACGGCAAGCAGATTGGCGAATGCGGCGGCTGACTTGGCAAACCCGGCATCCGGGCTGCACACAACCAGATCTTCCACTCCCAGTTTCTGCATGTGTTCGCAGATCACTGTTCTGGCGTAAAGATGATCGACGGGGACGCTGAAGAACCCCTGAATCTGGGGGCTGTGCAGGTCCATCGTCAAAACGCGATCAGCGCCAGCCGCTTCGATCGCATCTGCGCAAACGCGTGCGCGAATCGAAACACGGGGTTCGTCCTTTTTATCTCCCTTTGCGTAGCTGAAGTATGGAATGACAGCTGTGATTTGCTGGGCACTCGCACGCTTGAGTGCATCGACCCAGAACAGCAGTTCCACAAAGTTATCGTTGACCGGATGATGGACTCCCTGAATCACAAAAGTGTCCCGTCCTCGGACGTTTTCCAGAATCCGAACGAATACGTTTCCTTCGCTGAACACCTGAGACTGACAGGGCGTCAGCCGAACTCCCAGTTCATTGGCAATCGCCTGAGCAAACACCGGGTTACCGGAACCGGCGAGAATCGCCAGGTCGCCCTGAGGAGCTTGAAATTGTTGAACTCGTGGACCGGGTCGCTGTGGTGAGAAGTCAGATTCCTGATTCATGTGAATGAGATTCGTGTGGAACAGTTTCGTTCGGATGAGCGTTCGGGAACACTAGACGGGCAGATCTTATCTTTGGCTGTCCGAAGTGAAAGTTCGACGAACAGGGATTTGCGGTTCGCGTCCAAACAGACGTTCATCACTCGGATCTTCCCTGCCAATCGACTGCTGTCACAGTGTGCCGTCGAGGCCGCGTTGATAGTACTTGTGAGTAATCTTGTCCTGATTCTCCAGCAGCCAGTCGATCGTTGGTTCGTTGCACATCGCTTTGTGAATAGCCTGAGCCGTCGCTTTGCGATGGATTTCGAACAGGGACTTGTGATCCAGATTCTTGTCGGTCGCGGCTCCCGGATTCAGCCATACGGAACAGACAATTCCCAGGTCGTTTGCCTTTTCCTTTGGGATGTCGCCTGCTCGAACCGCGTCGAGGACTCCGTTGGCGATTGCTCCCTGAACGGTGCCCATCAGGATGTTGGTGTAGGCCGTGCTTTTAACCGTCACCTTACTGACCATCAGTGTGACCGGGCGTACCTGAATGTCGGTGTCCAGGATTGCGAACACCTTCGAATGGCCGGCCGCCTGGTTACCTGTCAGCGTTGCGATTGCTGTGCCGACAGGTCCATTCAGCTCGCCGATCACGACTTCCGGTTCTGCAGCCGTGAACGGCGGACCACCAGCCAGCAGGCACTCACCGGTTCGCATGACAATTCGGTCACTCATTGAATCTCTTCCTGATTGAACTTCAAAGACGAATCTGGTGTCAGGTTAGCGGACCGTCCCTCATCCAGCCAGGCAATGCCTTCTGTCTGCCGAGCACTCCGCATCACGGGAATACTGAGTTTTCGTGGGGTGGAGCAAGCGAAACCGGGGCTGGCGAATCTAGAATCCACGCAGTGGCTCGTCTTGTTGTTTGTCTGATCTGAAAGTCGTGTTGCGATGACTGCTCGTATCTGGAACCTGTCTGCCGGTCCGGCTGTGCTGCCGGAAAGTGTCCTTGCAGAAGCACAGGAATCGCTCTTGTCCCTCGGCGAAACCGGTGTTGGTGTCTGTGAACATTCTCATCGTGGAAAAGCTTTCGTCGGTGTCGCTGATGAAGCTGAAGCTCTCTGCCGGGAGCTGGCCGGAATTCCGGACAACTATCGGGTTCTGTTTCTGCAGGGCGGGGCGTCGACTCAGTTTGCCATGATTCCGATGAATTTTCTGACGCCGGGCACAACAGCCGATTACATCAACACCGGAGCGTGGTCAAAGAAGGCGATCAAGGAGGCGAAGCTGTTTGGAAATGTGAACGTGGCGTCAACGAGTGAAGACACCAACTTCAATGTGATTCCTGACAGTCATTCCTTCAGTGACCAGTCTTGCTACGTCCACTACACGTCTAACAACACAATCTTCGGGACGCAGTTTGCCACAGAACCGACCGGGTTCAGCGACGATGCATTTCTTGTCTGTGATGCAAGCAGCGACATCTTTAGCCGTCCCATTGATGTATCAAAGTACGGCATCATCTATGCGGGTGCTCAGAAGAATCTAGGTCCGAGTGGTGTGACGCTCGTCATCATTCGAGATGACCTCGTCGAATCAGGGAATGACCGGTTGACGTCGATGCTTCAGTACAGGAGCCATGCAGGTGCCGACTCGATGTTTAATACGCCGCCCACCTTCGGCATCTATCTGATGATGTTGGTGTTCCGGTGGATTCGTGACAATGGTGGCCTCACCGGTATGGAAACTCGAAATCGAGAGAAGGCGGCTCGACTGTACGACGCCATTGATGCCAGCAGCCTGTTTCAGGCAACCGCTGACAAGTCTTCTCGGTCACAAATGAATGTCACCTTTGTGACGGGAGATGCAGACAGGGATGCTCAGTTCATTGAGGAAGCAACTGCAGCCGGCTTCAATGCCATCAAGGGGCACAGAAGCGTTGGAGGAATGCGTGCCAGCATCTACAACGCATTTCCGGCAGAGGGAGTCGATGCGTTGATTCAGTTCATGGAACAATTCGAGAAGTCTGCATCTTGATACGTTTGAGTGACGAAGTGACAGATCTAAGCCATCCGGAAAGCTTTGAAGACCTGGCGGCGTCGCGTCGCGACTGGATTGACTCCGTATTGCGCCCCTGGTGCCGGCAGGCAAGTCTGAAACAGCTCAAACAGGCCGCCATGGAATGGAATGAGTTCGCCGGCCGTGTGGATGCTCATGCGACACTGTGGACGTGGGCGTGGGAACGCTACCCGGTCCTCGTGCATGACGACCTGGCAGGTGTCAACGAGACTCACGAAGTGACCGTGACATTGGCCGATGGGCGAACGGCTACCGGTTTCCCGGATGGACGAGCCAGTCTGAACGGGCAATTAGTGCTTGTTGGACGTCATCCGGACGACGGGATTTCTGGTCCGTTTTCAATCGATGATATTGCGAACGTGCGAGCGGTATCGGAATGACGCAGGCAGCGTCTGGTTTGGGGGGTGTTGAAATCCCAGGGTAAGCCGGATCAAGTCACGTGGCGACGCTGTTTCGGCAACTGGGCAGGCGCTGGAACAGAAACCAATAGATAAACTGCCGGATCGGCGTTGCGCTTGATCCGGCCTGCAGATTGCTATGCTTCCTTTTCAGGTCGGAAAATTGCATGCTTGTAGATGCCGATACGGTTCATCCAGAACAGCAGCATGACCCACAGCGTCAGCAGGCCATACTGCGAACTTCGTCGAAAATTGATGCTGGATGCTTCTTCGAAGTAGCGGACCGGAACGGGGATGTCAGCCAGACGGAATCCGGCGTCGACTGACTGAGCCAGAAACTGGGTATCGAACACGAAGTCGTCCGAGTTGTTGCGCCAGGAAATGGTTTCAAGTACTTCACGCCGGTAAGCGCGAAAGCCACTGTGAAAATCGCCAAGATTCTGGCCGAGTGAAATGTTCTCAAACATCGTCAGGAATCGATTGGCAATGTATTTCCAGACCGGCATGCCACCTGCCAGCGCCTCACCTCGCGTGCGAATGCGGGATCCGAGGATGATGTCACAATTGTCCAGGCGAATCAGTTCTGCAGCCACAGGAATCACGCGACTGTCGTACTGGTAGTCCGGATGGATCATCACGACGATGTCTGCACCCAGTTCCAGTGCGCGGGTATAGCATGTTTTCTGGTTGCCGCCGTATCCCGTATTCGTTTCGTGTGGGATAACGGTCAGGTTGAGAGACCGGGCCAGTTCGACGGTGTTATCGCTGCTGCAGTCATCGACAAGGATGATCTCGTCGACGCTTCCTTCCGGGATGTCGGCGATGGTACGTTCCAGCGTTGCCGCCGCATTGTATGCCGGCATTACGGCAATCACTTTTGTCTTCTTCTCGTCGGGCATTGGAGCCACGGCTTTCTGCTGCGTGGGTTTGGAGATATCGGCTGGTGGCGAACGGACTCAGATGCTGACTTCTGCCAGGCATTTCACGGCATTGATGACTCGATCAATCTCGTCGGGGGTCGTGTAGTGGAGCGCACCAATCCGTACTGTACCATTTGGTTCGAGTCTCGCTGCTTCCGTAAATGGCTGAGCATAATGATTACCGGCCCAAACAAAAATCCCCTCCTGAGCGAGATGTTTACCAATCTCCTGTGGGCTCATCGATTTCAGAGTGAAGGACACCGTTGGGACACGTTCGTCGATTCGTTTCAGGTCCCGGATCCCGTGGATGGACAGCCCGGAAACCTCCTGTAGTCCTTCCAACAACTGCCTCGACAACGCTTTTTCGTACGTCGAAATCTGTCTAAAGGCCAGGTCCAGTTGAGTGGATCTGCTGTTGTCGGTTGAGTTCAGCTTCGCCAGCGATGCGAGGTACGCAACGGCCTCGGCTGCTCCGGCGATTCCTTCGTGGCATTGAGTTCCCGTCATCCATCGGCCGGGGAGTTCATCGGAAGCGGGACGCAGCTTGTATGGCTGGATTGTTTCAAGCAATGAACGTCGACCCCACAGGACACCAATGTGTGGGCCAAAGAATTTGTATGCGGAGCATACCAGGAAATCGCATCCCAGCTGGCTGACGTTGATGCGCCCATGAGGTGCAAAATGAACCGCGTCCACGTACACAAGAGCATTCGATTCGTGCGCCAGCTGAGTTACCTTCTGAATCGGATTGATGGTTCCCGTGGCGTTTCCGGCGAGGCCGACAGCCACCAGCCGAGTCCTGTCGGTCAGGCTGCTGCGCAGACTATCCAGGTCGAGTGTAAAATCGTCCGGGTTGAGGTCAATGTGTTTCACGGTGACCTCAGCATCCCGTGCTGCCAGAACCCAGGGAGTGTAGTTGGCATCGTGATCGCCACGGCAAACAATGATCTCGTCGCCGGCTGACCATTGTCGCGACAAAGCCCGGCTAACCTGAAACGTGATTGTCGTCATGTTTGCGCCGAAGCAGATCTCATTCGGGTCTGCTGCGCCGACAAAGTCGGCCAGTACGTCGTGGGCGCTGTTAAGGAGTTCGTCCGACTCATTCGCAGTCTCAAATCCACCTCCACGATTGGCGTTGGTGCGCAGCAGATAAGTCGAAACAGCATCAGCCACTCGTTGAGGTATCTGGCTTCCCGCAGGCCCATCGAGAAACGCCACTGGTTGGCCGGTCATCTGACGTTGAAGCGCGGGGAACTGCTGACGGATCTCATCGACAGGCCAGGAGCAGTGCTTCTTCATGATTGTTTATGTCCACCGGCGCAAAAAGAAACGACTTCGATTCAACGGAATCGAAGTCGTATTGAAACACGACCTGTTCAGCAGGCAAACAGTTGTTACTCGTCGCTGCCGGCTTCGGTGGAGTTGCTGCTCGCAACGACTTCCAGATTCGGAACGCTGATTCCGGTGATCTTGACTCGAGTATACTTCTGTCGATGGCCTGTGTGCCGTCGGCTGTTCTTACGGCGACGGATCTTCTGGATCTCCAGCTTTGGCCCTTTTTCTTCGTCGTCTACTACTTCGGCAGTGACCTCTGCACCATCAATAACAGGCTTGCCGATGACACTGGCTCCACCGCCGTTGGCGAGCAGGACACGGTCAAATGACAACGCCGCACCAACTTCTGCGTCCGATCTGAAGTCGACCGAAAGAAGATCGCCTTCTGATACCCGATGCTGACGGCTTCCGTCTTCAATTACTGCAAACATGACATTACCCTGGCTGCATTGACCGGCTGTTAGATAAGTGTACGCACGTGCATTTGCACACGCCTAAGCTCAGAGGAATCGCGGATTATAGCGTCCAGATCGGGCAGATCGAGCCGGAAACCCCACTCCGCGTTAGGATCCGGACGGGAATCCTGGAATTGAGTGTATTCCTGGTGCTGAGTTGCCTGATCGGTTCAAACCGGCCGCTCAGCCTTTGAACTCGATCGATCGCCCGTTCTCGTCCTTGCAGGTGACGGACAGGTGTTCTGGTGGCACATCCGTCCTGGAATCCAGCCGGACTCGAACGTCTCGCTCGTCCTCAATGTCAAGTAATTCCTTGCGTTTTCGGTTATGGAAGTCGTTGGCCACCCGATCATGCACTTCGATAACCACCTGAGCCACATTGTCCTGACTGGCGGCTGACATGACCAGTCGCATGACTTCGATCGACATGCTTTCTGCCGTCTTGACCTGGCCGACGCCGCTGCAGCAGGGACAGTCTTCGTACACGCTGCGTCGTAGAGACGGCCGGATTCGCTGGCGTGTCATTTCGATCAGGCCGAACGGACTAATTCGCAGCACACGAGTTTGTGCTCGGTCACGTTGCACGGCCATTCTTAAGGTTTGCTCGACTTTTCGCTGATGGCGTTCGTCCCGCATATCGATGAAATCGTTGACGATGACCCCGCCCAGATCTCGCAGGCGAATCTGTCGAGCGATCTCTTTGGCTGCTCGAATGTTCATCCGAAAAGCCGTCGTTTCGGCGTCATCGTCGGCTCGGAAGTTTCCACTATTGACGTCAATCGCCACCAGTGCTTCGGTTTGATCGATCACCAGCGAGCCACCGCCACTGATGGGGACATTTCTGTCCTGAATCTTTGCTATTTCGTCTTCGATGCCGTAGCTGTGAAACAAAGGTTCAGCGCCTTTGTAACGTCGAATCCGATCACGGTTTTGCGGCATCGCAATCTTCATGAAATCGCGTGCTCGTTCATAGGCTTCGTCTGAATCAATCCAGACGTTGTCGATTTCGCCGTTGTAGATGTCCCGGATCGTCCGGATCATCATGTCGCTCTCTTCGTAGATCGTGGCGGGAGCCGGGACCTTCTTCAGTCGGGATACGATTGTTTCCCACAGTCGGAGCAGGTAGCTCAGGTCACGTTTCAGATCATCTTCATCACGGTCCACGCCGGCGGTTCGGACGATGAAGCCGATGCCTTCCGGCGGTCGAAGGTTTCTCATACTGCGACGCAGTTCACGACGCGTCTTTTCGTCGACAATCTTTCGGCTGATGCCAACTCTTTGCAGTCCCGGCATCAAGACCAGGTAACGGCCTGGAATGGATACATAGGTCGACAAAGTCGGTCCTTTATTGCCGAGGCCTTCTTTGATGACCTGAACGAGGACCTCGCTGCCGCGCTGCAGGATTCGCTGAATTGGCGGTTTATTTCGTGCGTTACGCTCATTCAGATGTTTGGGCGGTCGTTTGCCGTCGCCCGCTTCGTCTTCGACGAGATGTTTGTAGTACTGGTACTCAATGTCGCTCACATGGAGAAAGCCGTTACGCCCCACTCCAAAATCGACGAACGCCGCCTGGATACTCGGCTCGATATTAACCACGCGGCCTTTGTAGACGTTACCCACGTAGTTTTCCGCGCTGCTGCGCTCCACGTACAGTTCTTCGAGTACGCCGTCTTCAACAATGGCAATCCGGCTTTCTTCCGGCTGCAGCACATTGATCAGCATTTCTTTTTTCATCACACAGCTTTCGTTCTGGCGAACGAACACCGCGTGTCGTCAAAGCATTCTGGTTATGTCAGTAATCGTATTGCTCACACATGCCCGGACAATCCTCCAAACGCTGCAACCAAACTGTTGCACGATTTCCTGAGTTGTTTCGGAAACTCCGAGTGGACCGTCCGCCAAATGACAGGCGGTGTCGGCACTGCGAATCGTATCGCTGGCGAATGATGTTTCTGTAGTGGGGCATTGTGGTGAGGAGACTTAAGACGGCAGCAAGAATGCGGCCGACCTGGTGTTTACTGTTTCGAGTCAGCCCAAAGAGGCTGGCTCAGACCAGTGACTTTGTGACCTGGTGTTCGTTCTTGATTCAATGAAAACAAACTTGTTTGGGTGATTCGAAGGCCGCCTTTCCGGCCTTTGAATCGTTGAGTTTCAAACCACGAGATCCGGGCACAGGCGGCCCAGTTCTCCGAGCAGGTAGTGTTCAACATCCCGAGCGAGATCAAGCGAACACGCGTGTTCTGCTATTCGTTCCGCATCGGGAATTGATATGTGTCTGACGACTTCCTTGAGTCGAGGAATTGCATGCGGTGTCGCGCTGAGGTGTCGTAATCCCAGCCCCAGTAACAGCGGTACAAACCGCACATCCGAACTCATTTGTCCACAAACGGTGACAGGCCGATCGTGTTTTTTCGCCGCCCGCAGCACCATTCGAATCAGCCGCAGGATTGACGGATCCCCCGCCCGGTACAGACTGGCGACGGATGGATCCGACCTGTCGACGGCCAGAGTGTACTGGATCAGATCGTTCGTACCAATCGAGAAGAAGTCGACTTCCCGAGCGAATTCGTCGGCCAGAATCACGGCGGAAGGGACTTCCACCATCATTCCCACAGGAATATTCGCCTGAAATTCGATTCCTTCGTCCTCCAGGTCTTCCATGACATCCATCAGAATCATCTTTGCCTGGCGGAACTCCAGTAAAGTGGCCACTAAAGGAAACATGATCCGTACGTTTCCCTTAATGGCAGCACGCAGAATGGCTCTCAACTGAGTCTTAAACAGTGGCGTACTCTGCAGACTCAGCCGAATACTGCGCAGCCCCAGCATCGGATTTTGGGTCTTGTCGAATCGGTCCTGCATTCGCTGAGGCACTTTGTCGGCACCGATGTCCATCGTCCGGATGACGACCGGGCGATCACCGCATGCTTCAATCACCCGGCAGTACGCCTGGTAGTGATCATCTTCCGTGGGTTCCGAATTGGCCCCCAGATAAAGAAACTCGGTTCGATAGAGTCCGATTCCTTCGGCACCTCGTTTGACACAATGTTCCACTTCGCTGGGGAACTCAATGTTCCCGTACATGTGGATGCGTTCGGCGTCGACGGTTTCTGCCTGCATGTCTTCAAGCGATTGGAGCCGTTCACGGATTTTCAGGTTGTGAGCTTCCGAGGTCCTGAATGTTTCAATCGATCCCTCGTCAGGATCAATCAAAACCTGACCATGATCTCCATCCAGAATAACAGTTTCGCTGCCTGAGACGCCGGCGAGGCACCGTCCCAGCCCCACAACTGCAGGAATTCCGAGTGCGCCTGCCAGGATTGCCGTGTGGCTGGTGTGCCCTCCGACTTCTGTGGCAAACCCCAGGACAAAATCGGTGTCCAGTTGAGCGGTCTCGCTGGGAGTCAGGTCGTGAGCCAGAATCACCACCGGAGCTGTCAGATTGTTGAGTTCTTCGCGGCTTTCGCCCAGCAAACAGCCCAGTAGCCGCTTTTCGAGGTCGTAGATATCGAGTGCACGTTCGGCGAGGTATTTATTGCCCAGATCTTTCAGTTGCTCCGCGTGTTGTCGCAGAAATCGACTAACCGCATATTCCGGCGAATAGCTGCGTTCGCTAATGAGCCGTTCGACTTCACCGACCATCTTCGGATCCCGAGCCATCTGCAGATGAGCCGAGAAAATGGCGGCGTACTGGCTTCCAAGTTTGTCTGCAACCAGGATCTCATTGCTTTCGATTTCTTCGCAGACCTGGTTCAGAGCCGAATGAAAACGAGCCAGTTCGACTTCGACCGCATCCTTTCCAACGTATTTTCGAGGGATCCGAAAATGTTCCGTGCCCAGCACCAGCGCAGGACCAACTGCAACTCCGGGGGAGACTGCGATACCGTTTCGGACCTGCATGAAGCGAAATCTGTGAGAGAACCGGACTTATGACAATTGGTTGTTGTCAGAGTCTACCGCCGAATTGTCCCGCCTGTCGAACGAACGGCGGTTTATGCTCACGGAACAGGCGGTTTACAGCCTGTTCCCCTGACTTACGGCTGTTTAAGAAGCAAATAATCTGCAAAAAGACTTCGGGGCCGTCTGAACGGCAGCAGCAGGTTCGCCGAATTTTTGTGAACAGACAAACACTCGCAAGGGGCAGATGGGATCGACAGGCCCGATTCCGTGTCACTCAGCGAGACCGGCGTGAGAACTCATGTGGCCTCTCACCAGATGGGGCGGAGTTGGCTGATCGTCGCTGTGTGCTGCTTCCATCAGTGTGGGACGGGCGGATTCCGATGCTTCGCTCATCGCTTCCTCGCGATCGCCGGAGGCAGGCGGGTCACTGCCGCGGTACCAGGTCAACAGCATTCGAGTAATCGGATAGGTTGCTATGGCTCCAGCAGGTGCCACCAGCAGTGTCCCGACGGCCAGAGGCATACCGACGTCGGTCGCCAGTTCCGACAATGCCTGCCACCAGCCCGCAAAGCCTTCGAAACTGAGGATTTGCTGGAATTGTTCCAGAGTGGCCTGACCAGGAACGACCAGACTGCCCACCGCATACAGTCCGTAGTAGATCGGTGCGACTGTCAGCGGATTCGAGATGTAAATCAGGATCAGGGCCGCTGCTCGGTTGAAGTAGAACATTCGACGAGTGAATACGGCGAAGAGAATCACTTCCAGAGTCTGCAGGCCGACAGTTGGAGTGAGCCCAAACAGGGCTCCTACGGCAGCACCCAGAGCAACGGCGTGCGGGGTATCATCCAGTGCGAGAACCCGTCGCAAAATCACACGGGGACTGGACCAAAGGCTGATAATTCGGCGCCACATGGCGTTAAGCAGGCCAATAACGTCAGAATTCGTGAGGAAGGGAGACTCCGTATCCAACTATAGGCCGCAATCTAGGGATTCGCAAAAAACGATGATGAATTCGTGCGTAATTTCATACACGACACACCGCATTCCGGGCCTGGGAGGGCGAGGCTCCTGCTAGGCAGACTGAATACGAGGTCTCGCGTTCGACTGAACGGCAGCGGAGCATTAAGACAGGATTTCCTGGATTGGACCAGCCATTTCCTGGACTCCGGTGAGTCGTTCGTCCAGTCCTCGGAAGCGGACGGTGAATCGCGCGTGGTCGATTCCCAGTTGGCGCAGGATTGTGGCGTTCAGGTCTCGGATGTGGACCGGGTCACGCACGATGTTGTAACCGAACTCATCGGTCTCTCCGTGAGTCACCCCGCCTTTGATTCCTCCTCCTGCCATCCACATCGAATAGCACTTGGGATGATGGTCTCGGCCGTAGTTGGTTTTCGTCAGAGTGCCCTGGCTGTAGATTGTTCGCCCGAATTCTCCACCCCAGATGATGAGCGTGTCTTCCAGCAGTCCTCGCTGCTTAAGATCCTGGACAAGAGCCCAGGCCGGTTGATCGACTTCTTTGGTTTGCCGACGAATGTTGGTGGGCAAACCGCTGTGGTGGTCCCAGCCGCGATGGAAGATCTGAACAAAACGAACGTCTCTTTCTGCCATCCGTCGAGCCAGCAGACAGTTGTGCCCAAACGTTCCCGGTTTCAGAACATCTTCGCCGTACATTTCCAGAATGTGTTTGGGTTCGCCGGAGACATCCACCAGATCGGGGACGGATGATTGCATCCGAAAGGCCATCTCATATTGAGAGATCCGTGTTTGTGTTTCCGGATCGCCCACGTCTTCATAGACCCGCTGATTCATTGCCTGCAGTCGGTCCAGCATCGCTCGGCGCATATCGCGGTTGACACCTCCTGGATTCGACAGATACAGAACCGGATCTCCCTGCGCTCGAAAGGCGACTCCCGCATGAGTCGACGGAAGAAAACCACTACCCCACAGGCGTGAATACAGTGCCTGGCCACGAGGTTCGCAGTTCAGAACAACGAATTCCGGCAGGTTGCGATTCAAGCTCCCCAGACCGTAACTCACCCAGGCTCCCAGTGTTGGACGTCCTGGAACCTGGTTACCCGTTTGAATAAACGTGATTGCCGGATCGTGATTGATGGCTTCCGTCCACACCGTGTGAACCGTGGCGATATCATCCGACATGGAACCGATCTTAGGCAGCAGTTCGCTGACGTACTTTCCGCTGTCGCCATGTTGATCGAAACGGAACATCGACGGGGCGATCGGAAAACGAGACTGCGATGCAGTCATCGTGGTTAGTCGTTGTCCTTTACGAACGGATTCCGGCAGATCTTTGTTGTACCAGTCTGCCATCTTTGGCTTATGGTCGTAGGTGTCCAGCTGCGACGGAGCACCCGCCATGAACAGCCAGATCACTCGCTTGGCGCGTGCTGGAAAGTGTCGGTGTTGGTTGTGATCGGTGGAATTGCCGACTGCCGGTTGGCTCATCAGACTGGTGAGTGCAGCCGCACCCAGCCCCTTGCCGCTGCGGCTAAAGAATTGCCGGCGTGTTTCCAGGTTGATCCAGTTGTCGATGGGGCTGGTACTCATGTTATTTGTTCACAAAGTCGTCACGGTTCATCAGCGTGTTTGCTACCAGTGTCCACGCCGCCAGTTCCGTCGGATTCAGTGATTCCTGTGGCACTGTCTCACCTGTGCTAATCAGCTCAGTGGCGGCTTCCGGTTGTTGTTCAAACAACGATCGAAACTCACTGACCGCAGCGATGATTTCAGTGACGTCCTCAGGATCTGCCGGCTGGCTGAGGACTGTTCGGAGCATCCATTCTGCTCGTTGCTGGTCTTCAGGCGCCTGGTTCACTGTGTTTTCAGCCAACCGCCGAGCGCACTCAACGAACTGCGGATCATTCAGCAACACGAGTGCCTGCACCGGCGTGTTCGTTCGTTCGCGACGGACTGTACATTGTTCGCGAGTCGGTGCATTGAACGCAGCCATCGACGGTGGGGGTGCGGTGCGTTTCCAGAAGCTGTAGACACTGCGGCGGTAAAGTGCGTCTCCGGTATCACGTTTGAAGACACGAGTGTTACTGCCCGTGATGGCGACGACCTTCCAAAGACCCGCCGGCTGGTAAGGTTTTACACTGGGGCCGCCCATCGTTCGTTTCAGAAGTCCACTAGCTGCGAGTGCCTGATCGCGGAGTACTTCCGCATCCAGACGTAAACGCGGACCGCGAGAAAGAAGTACGTTGTCCGGATCTTTCGCAAGGGCTTCCGGTGTGACAAAGTTGCTTTGGCGATACGCAGCTGACGTCAGAATCAGTTTCAGGATGTGATTCACGTTCCAGCCGGATTCGACGAATTCTACAGCCAGCCAGTCCAGCAACTCCGGGTGTGTGGGACGTTCGCCCATGATGCCAAAGTCTTCTGATGTTTTGACGAGCCCGGTGCCGAAAACAGATTGCCAAAGTCGATTGACCATGACTCGAGCCGTTAGAGGGTGATCGGGATGCACTAACCATTGAGCCAGATCCAGGCGGTTTTTAGTGCCAGCGTTACCGATCTCCTTTTCAAACGCTGAACTTCCAAAATTCAATACGGCAGGAATCCATGGATTCACTTCTTCTCGACGCTGATCGTACTCACCGCGATTCAACACCCATGCTCGAGGCTGTGTCGGACGTTCCTGCATCACGAGCGTTGTTGTGGAGCGAGAATAGATAAAGTCGCGTCGTTGCTGAGTCGACACGTATTCTCGAAGTCTCTGCACGTACTCCGGATGAGTCGTTGTATGATGAAACAATGTTGCGAGATCTCGTTGTTGCTCGTTCAGGTTGTCCCATTTCTTATCGGATTCAATCAGCGTCTTTAGCTCAAACTCGCTGGCAAGCAGTTGTGATTCTTCGTCCGTCAGCCAACGCGTGTAGATGCGGATGTCGCTGAGACCTGCCGTTGGAAGTTGGGGGGCGATTTTCAGCGGGCTGGCCGGGACCTCTGCTGAGCCGATCAGGTCTTCCGTGGAGTTTCTCAGCACGCCTGGCCGACCGTTTACCAAAATGTTCATGGACGAATTGGACATCCCTCCGGAATACCGCACACACACATGTTGCCACGCTCGAGGAGTCAAAGCTGATTCGCCAGGCAGTTTGCCTCGGATTTGCTTTCCCTGACCATCGTGAAGTTCGAATGTCAGGCCACCCTGAGTATTCCCAGTGATTCTCCAGCCGACGTCCTTCTTGTTTTCGGTCTTTGCCATCTGATCGAACAGTGTCGTGGACATCAGTCGATCAGGCGTGCGGTACCAGAAACTGACGGTGAGTGGCTCATCCGTGCGAAACGCCGAATGATCGGCTGCTAGTTCTTCCTTATCTCCAAACCGTATTCCTCGACGTCCGGCTGGATGTTCGTCTTCCCAGACAGCAGATTCCGGAAGAGGGACAGTGTCATCTTCCGTGAGAGGCAGTGACAACATCAGATTGTCTGCGGCGATGGGATGTTCCAGCCGTGTAATTCGCGATTCCCACCAGGATGGCATGTCTGATTTGATTTCGCTGAGAGTCGCTCTCAACTGATTGCGGCGTGACTTGAGTTCGGTCCATTCCTGCTCAAATTCGGCTCGTGGAATTGTTACAACGGGTGGACTGTCTTTTTGATTGCCATCCATGGCTGGCTGAGTGGTGTTATTAAAGAACGCACCCAGTTGATAAAACTCGCGCTGACTGATGGGATCGTATTTGTGGTCATGGCAGACAGCGCAGCCGGCAGTGAGTCCCAGAAAGACCGTTGCTGTCGTCTCCACTCGATCCACCATATACCGCACGTTCACTTCTTCCGGGATCGCTCCGCCTTCCGATGTTGTGATGTTGCAGCGGCTGAATCCGGTTGCAATCAATTGGTCCTGAGTAGGGTTCGGCAACAGATCGCCGGCCAGTTGCTCCGTCACAAACTGATTGAACGGCATGTTGTTGTTGAACGCCCGGATCACCCAGTCTCGATACGGCCAGATTTCACGGTAGTTGTCCACATGCATTCCGTGAGTGTCACCATATCGAGCGGCGTCGAGCCAGTACCGAGCGCGATGTTCGCCCGCATGTTCTGACTGCAACAACCGGTCGATGTAGGTTTCCCAGGCGTCGTCGTTCGAATCATCAATAAACTCTTGCAGCATTTCGGGTGTTGGTGGCAGACCGGTGACATCCAGGGCGGCTCGGCGAGCGAGCACATAACGATCTTCGGCATCGCCGGGCTTCAATTGCAGCTCGGCGAGTTCGCGCCATACGAAATGGTCGATCGCGTTCTGAGCCCACTGATCCGAACCTTTGGGCTGAGGTATCTCCGGACGCTCCGGCTTCAGGAACGCCCAGTGATCCTGCCACTCAGCTCCTTCATTGATCCACTGAAACAGGAGTGCCGTCTGCTCAGCCGTCAGAGTGTTACCTTCGTCCCCAGGCGGCATTCGTAGGTCGGGATCATCTGTGGTGATTCTGGAGATGAGCTCCGAACGATCGGCGTGCCCTGGAATGATGGCCTCGCTTTCGATGGCTGCTTCACGATCATCCAGGCGCAGCTCGGCTTCGCGACTTGCGGCATCTCGACCGTGGCATGCGAGGCAATGCTCCGACAGGATAGGTCGGATGTGGTCGTTAAATCGGATCTTTGCAGGACCAGCATCACTTGCCTGCACATGCGATGCGGCAACGAGACTACAGAGACCAGCAAAGACAATCGATGAAAATGAATGGAGTCGCATGAGCAGACGTTGGTGAAGTATGGCTTGCAAAGTTGAATTGCACCGTCTCAGACGTGAATGAGACGAAACAGTGGCATCTTCATAAGCTGGAACGAAGTCATCAAACGTGACTATTTCCGATGGCCAGAACTCTCACAGTTTAAAACCATCCGATTGCGGCGTTAAGGATGGTTCAGGGAAAACCGCTATTTCACTCGGTAGCCGATCTTCCTGAGTTCGGACTGCAGGCGTTCGAGTTGTTTTCCCTGGATTTCGATGGAGTCCTCCTGCAAAGTGCCGCCCGCTCCACAAATCGACTTGAGTTTCGTGAGCAATCCGGGCAGATCGTTGTCTGTTGCTGCGAGGCCTCGGATGACGGTGACTGTCTTTCCGCGTTTCCGTTTTTCAACGGAAAGCCGTGCCGTTTGTTTCTCGGGAGGGACGTGCGCCGGCGGTTCGGGTTCCGGCGGCGGGCATTTGCACTGGTCTTCCGGCAACTCACAGCGTTCGCAGTGAGGCGGACGGTCGAAAATGGTTCCGGCGAGCAGACCTGCCATCGGTGACACCGTTTATGCAATGAGTTCTTCGACTACTTTGCCGTGAACGTCGGTCAGGCGAAAGTCGCGGCCGGCATAGCGGTAGGTGAACGTTTCGTGGTCGAAGCCGATCAGCTTGAGAATCGTGGCATGCAGATCGTGAACATGCACCTTGTTTTCGACCGCTTTGAATCCAAAGTCGTCAGTTAATCCATGAGCGTAACCACCTCGAACACCACCTCCCGCCATCCACGTGGTGAAACCCCAGTGATTGTGGTCTCGGCCGTTGATTTTTCCCTGGTTCGATCCCTTTTTGGGCAGTTCGACGGTTGGAGTTCGACCGAACTCTCCGCCGCAGATGATGAGCGTTGATTCCAGCAGACCGCGTTGTTTGAGATCTCTCAGGAGCGCTCCGATCGCCTGGTCGCATTGCTTTGCCAGCCGCCGGTGATTGACTTCGATGTCGTCGTGATTGTCCCAGGGCTGACCGGCTCCATGCCACAACTGAATGAATCGGACGCCGCGTTCGACCAGCCGGCGTGCCACCAGTGTCTGCCGTGCATGAACACCTTCGCCGTACATCTCTCGAATGTGTTTTGGTTCGCGCGTCACATCAAACGCGTCGGCTGCTTCTGTCTGCATACGGTAGGCAAGCTCAAAAGACTGAATGCGAGATTCCAGTTTGGGGTCGCCGTCTCGTTCCTCCAGATGTCGGGCGTTGAGAGCTCGGAGAAGATTCAGTTGTCTCAACTGGTCACCGGACGGTGTCTGGTCGTTCCGAATGTTCTCAATCAGTCGGTTAATGTTTTCATGCTTCGTGTCGATGTACGTGCCCTGGTACACGCCGGGCAGAAATCCGGACTGCCAGTTTTGTGATTCCTGAATCGGATAGCCGCCGGGACACATGGCTACGAAAGCGGGCAGGTTTTGATTCTCAGTTCCCAGTCCATACGTCAGCCACGACCCCATACTTGGACGCACCAACCGGCTTTCACCACAGTTCATCAGTAACAGAGATGGCTCATGATTGGGGACGTCCGCGTGCATAGACCGAACGATGCACATGTCGTCGATTGAACGAGCGATATTGGGGAACAGTTCGCTGACTGGTAGCCCGCATTCACCGTGTCGGCGAAAGCGATACGGTGACGGAAACGCGGCTCCAGTTGGACGTTCGGTCTTGAGATTCCCGCCCGGCACTGGCTTGCCACCGTGCTTTTGCAGCATCGGTTTGGGGTCAAACGTGTCGACGTGCGACGGGCCGCCGTTCATAAACAGGTGGATGACACTGCGGATCCTTGACGGAGACTGCGCCGGTCTTGGCGCCATCGCAGTTGCCGCCGATGCGGATTGGTTGCTGAGAATGCTGCCGAGGGCCATGCTGCCGAAGCCCATTCCACAGCGCTGCAGCATATCGCGCCGGTTGACAGCGATGAGAGGGTTCGAAGGCTGTGAGGGAGGTGGTTGCATCTCTCTGAATTAATCCACAAAGACGAATTCGTTGGTGAGCATGAGAACCTGAGCCAATTGAGTCCACGCGTCTGTGACACGAAGTTCGTTTCGATCCGAAAAGTCAGTGACGGAATTCCACACGCGTGAACTGTCTGCCGTGGATTCGCGAATTTTGATCGAACACCTATACGAATCGTGGCTGGCGTTCTCGCCACAGAACACGACGAAGTCAATCGTGTCACCTGGCTGCACTCGGATGTCTTCGAGCGCTTCGGATGTTCGATTATTCTGCGCAGATTCGGTTGCCAGAGGATTCGTTTGATTGTGAAGTATGGTGGATATGACACCGTCACCGGATTCGTTCTTATGTCCGATTCGGTATTCAATGGCCAGAGTCGCCGTTCGTCCGGCCGTCCAGCGTCGAACCGAACATAACTTGCGCGTGTTTCCGGGGTGGCCGCCGTCTTTGGTGTGGAAGACCCAGTTGGTTTCTGGATCCGGCAGGTCGGCGCCTCCCTTCCAGCTGTCATTGTGAAACATCGGCAGCAAGTGAAACTTCTCCAGTCTATCGAAAGAGTCATTGATGGCACCGTAGCCGTACGTCCAGCCGGTGGGTTGGTCGGGCGAATCGGCTGCGACGAACTGTTTGGCTGCGGCAACTTCATCAGCAGCAGTATTCCGCTGAAGAATACGACGATACAGCGAGTCGATGATTTCATCCGGCTGCCCCGTCACATCCTTTGCTGCGGCTCTGGCCATACTCAGAATGAACGGACTGTTCATTTGGAACAGTGCCTGTTGAGGAACCGTAGTGCTGAAGCGTTTTGGAGCGTGCGTATCCGGGCTGGCAAAATCGAACGTGCGGAACACGCCTGGCAGGTTCTGCCGATCAATGTGGGCGTACAGTGTTCTTCGCCCGGTGAATGGCTCGGATGTGATGCTGACTGACTCGCCACCAATGGTGGGATCCAGCTGGCCGGACACGCACAGGATTGCATCTCGATGAGCTTCAAAGTCCAGGCGGATTTTTGACATTCTGGACAGCAGGTGATTTTCCGGGTCGACAGTTTCCGTGTCCTTTCGCCGCTTGCTGGACTGCCGCCAGGTTTCGGAGGTGACAATGTACCGAATGAGTTGCTTGACCGACCAGTCGTGATCCATGAACCATGTCGCCAGGTGATCGAGCAACAGGGGGTGGCTGGGAGGATCACTTTGCGTTCCGAAGTCGCTGGGAGAATCAACCAGTGTTTTTTCGAACAGGTGCCCCCAGATCCGGTTCACAGCGACACGGGCCGTCAGTGGGTTGTCGCGACTGGTGATTGCTTTGGCCAGTTCGAGCCGACCACTGCCGTCGGTGAAAGGCTTCGATTCGCCATTGGTGAATGCGGTGAGGAACTGCCGAGGAACCATGTCACCTTTCCGTCCGGCGCTGCCTCGCACGAAGATCACCGGTTCCCGAGGTTCGGGTCGATCGACCAGCCGTAGAGGCGATGGTTCGTTGTTGGGTTCGTCCGACGAATTGAAGATCCCGTAAAGTGAGTAGTAGTCAGCAGTCGGAACCGGATCGAATTTGTGATCGTGGCATCGAGCGCAGCCAACGGTGAGTCCCATCATTCCTCGCATGGTCACGTCGATGCGGTCGTCGATGATGTCGTGGATGTTGTTCAGGAACCGGCGGCCCAGTGTGAGGAACCCCATCGCGGCCAGGTCTTCCGGAGTCTGGTCGTCCGGAAACCGATCGGCCGCCAGTTGCCGTGTGATGAATTCATCCCACGGCATATCAACGTTGAACGCATTGATGAGCCATTCACGATAGCGCCATGCATCGGGATAAGTCCGGTCTGCTGTGAAGACATAACCTTTGGTATCCGAGTAGCGAGATACATCCATCCAGTGCCGTGCCCAGCGTTCACCGAAATGCGGTGAAGCCAGTTGTCGCGAAGTGTATTCGTCCAGCCACGCTGCAGACTCGTCGGCACCCAGGCGATCAGCTGTTTCAAGGTCGTCGGTGGATGGGGGCAATCCAGTCAGAACGACAGAAAGCCGTCTTACCAGAGTTCGTGCTGATGCCTGTCTTGAAGGTTCGATTCCGGAGTCAGAAAGTCGTTTGCGAATAAAGGCGTCAACCGGATGTCCGGGGCCCGGTGGTTCAGGATTACCGATCGGCTGAAAGGCCCAGTGCGTCTTCCAGATTGCGCGATGGTCGGCGACCTGTCCAAATTCCGATGATTCCGGCCAGACAGCTCCCTGTTCAATCCATCGACGCAGAACGGTCTGTTCCGCTTCCGTGATTGGCGCGTCCGGAGGCATCTGAACATCGTCGTCGGACCATGCAACGACTTGCAGCAATCTGCTGTCTGAAGGAGCAGACGTATCGACCAGTGCGTCCAGATCATTGGTGCCAACGACAACCTGGTCTCGCGAATCCAGCCGCAGCCCGGATTCCTGCTTCTTTGGCCCGTGACATTCAACGCAGTGCTGAATCAGTAACGGCCGAACGTACTTCTCAAAATGATCTGTGCGTTCATCGGCGCGGCTGTGACTGAAGACTGTGCAGAACAGGATCAGCAGGCCTGATGAGATACGAGGCAACATGGTGGCAGGTGAGACGGAAACAGGCGGCTGATGGTCAGAATGACATCCAGGAGGGACACCAATTGTACCTGTCAGATGTGGCTTCGTACAACGCAATTACGACGAAGAATCTCTCGCATTGGCATCGACCATCGGCAGCGGCCCGCATCTACTTCCCGCCACCGTCTTTGACAATCAACAGTTCATGATTGGCGACGTCGTATTCGTACTTAAAGCCAATTCCGAGTGTCGGGAGCTTGATGTTGTTTTCTTTGATGACACGTTGCATGAATTCCGCGTGATCTTTTGGATAGCGGCCTTCCAGCGCGTGAAACAGATTGACAGCGTGTTCGATTCCCAGTTGAGCAATCTGTTGCTTCATCGGTTCGTATGCTTCCAGCGCGCCTGTGATCGGGTTGGTGATCTCAACATCCGGAATCACGACTTCGTTCTCACCTTTGTGTTCTGCGATATCCTGTGTCGGTTTTGGTTTGAGAGGGTTCGCTTTCGGCTCTTTGGGGTTCTCCTTGCTGGCAATCACACCGCCACCGCAGCCGATCAGTACGCACATCAAAACAGGGATGAGAGTCTTCATGCTTGATCTCCGATGGAGTCTGTGAGTGATAGTATTCAGGACGAGCCGGATGTCAGCCGTTCTCGGCCTGGTGCGGTTTCGGTGACTTCACGAAGCTGCGGACCAGCAATACAAGTGCCGCTGCACTACAGAGCATGGCGAACCAGTCGCCATACTGCAAATAAATCGTATTGCGACCGTCCAGTGGCAGTTGTCCGGTGACGATTGCCGAACAGTTCCGGTACCAGTGACCGGTATTAGGGTCGATCATCGATTCGGCTTTTTTAAACTCACCGTCCAGTCCTTTTGCCGTCATGATCAGGAAGTTTTCGGGGTCTCGAATACGGCCGCTCGAATCGATAAAGGCGGAGATCCCTCCATTGACAGCACGGACCATTGGGCGGCGCGTTTCGATACAGCGAAACAGCGATGTGATGAGGTGCTGATCCAGTTGACTGGATCCTCGAAACCAGGCGTCGTTGGTCATGTTGACCAGAGCATCCGGGCGTTCGTCTACTGATGCACCATGATTCACGATGCGACGGATGACACGGGGGACCGTGTCTTCGAAACAGATGGCGGGAGCATAGTTGACACCGTTCGCAGTAAATGATTTCGGAGCTGTCCCAGCTTCCAGTTCGGGCATTCCCGGCGGGCGGAGTTTCGCGAGTGCCGGGAATACTGATTTCAGTGGAGTGTATTCTCCAAAGAATACGCAGTGTATCTTGTCATAGCGTCCGACGTAGCCGGAATCCGGACGGATGAACGCTGCCGAGTTGAATTCGTCGATCCCGTCTGCAGATGCTGTGCGAGTGACGAGTCCTAACAGCATGGCTGTGCCGAATTCCTGACTGCGCGTCGTTAGATACTCCCGTGTATCGGTGCCATGCCGAAAATACTCAAGGATATTGGCTGTCTGAGAAGCGGGTCCGAGGTTCAGATCGGCGACAGCATCTATCACCTGCTGTTCTGTCAGTTGGGGGTCTTCGATCCAGTCGGCATAAGGCCACATGGTTTCCGGCCAGACGATCAAATCCGGCTGCAGTTCGGCAGCTCGGGCACTCAGCAATTCGTGTTCGTACCTGATCTTTTCCTGCCGTTGCGGATCGTGTTTTTCTTCCGGCGGAAAATTGCCCTGAATCAAAGAGATGACAGGTCCATCGGAAACGTCCGTGGAGGTTTGTCGTTGCGATCCATAGATCGTGGCAGCAATCGTCAGGACGGCGCACGTGATCGTTCCGATTGTCCGCGAACGATCGGTCACAAGACGCGGTGTTTCGAACCGAGGGCGTTGAAGAATGGAATGCGGCAGGAATTCGGACAATACCGCCGCCGACATGGCGGTCAGAAACGTGATGCCATAGACGCCAGTGATATCAGCGATCTGGATGAGTTCGATCCAGCGATATTGCGAATGGCCCAGGTAGTACCACGGGAATCCCGTCATCAACCACGCTCGCAAGAAGTCGAGTGAAGTCCACACGAGAGGCACGACAAGCCACACCGGTGCCCGCGATCGTATCAGCCGGCGACTCACATAGATGAATACCGGAAAGTAGAGACTCATGTAGAAGCCGAGTGCGACGAGAGCCAGGTACATCACCGGATGCCCGAGTCTCATCCATTGCAATGTCACCACGCACCAGATCCAGCCACAGACTGTGATCGTCAGATACTGCTTCCGCGACAGGGCCGGCGTTCGCAGCAACAGACATAGCGGCGTGAGCGCGATCCAGGCCGCAGGAGCAAACTCCATGGGTGTAAAGCACGACCACAGGAGTGTCAGCGACAAACCGCACAGCAGGAAGACCGGCTTCAAAGGGCCGGTTTCCCGCACCGTCACCTGTCCGTTCCGAATGATCTTGTCAATCTCCGCGTCACTTGAGTGAGTCACGTCCGTGGACCCTTAATTGCACTGCGGGATGTAAACTGGCGGGGCAGAAATCGCCACCGGTTGATAATCAGTTGGCAGGAATCATCGGATTCCACGAACAGTAGTAGAACGCGCGCGGCACACCTGCCTCCATGAGCTGATCGAGGATACTCGGAGATGCCTGAGCATTTCCCAGAACGATGTCGATTAACCCGGGCGGCGTTGTATAGTCAATCACACCATAGTCATTCAGGCCAATAGACGTTGCCAGCGCTTCAATCGCGTCTTCTGTAAACCCGGACTCGTCAACAAGTCCATTTTCGATTGCCTGATTTGACGTATAGACCTGGCCGGTCGCCAATGCCTGGACGGCGTCTTTGTCGAGGTTGCTGCGGTTATCGGCAATCACATTCAGAAACCGCTGGAACGATTCATCAATGATGGCGTCCCAGACTTCTCGTTCGTCATCTCTCAGATCACGAAACGGACTCAGGCTTCCCTTCAACGGACCTGTTGCCAGTGGTTCCGTTTTGATACCGACTTTTTGAGCCAGTTCCGCTGCGTTGTATCTGGGGATGATGACTCCAATCGAACCGGTCCATGTTGTGGGCTCAGCGTAGATCCTTGCGTCCGGTCCGGCCCCCATGGCAATGTAGTAGCCTCCCGAGGCGGCCATCCGCTTCATGGCGACGTAGACCGGCTTTTCTTCACGCAACTTTTGCAGTTCGTGGTAGATCTGATGACTGTCAGCGACCAGGCCGCCTGGGCTGTCGATTTCCAGCAGCACGCCTTTGATCGTTTCATCTTCTGTCGCGTCTTTGATCTGTTCAATCCAGCGATCTGTGAACGGTGGCATGATGGTGCCGGAGAACGAAATCACAGCAACCTTGTGAGACGCTCCCGCGTTCCCGCTCCGATGAACCTGCCTGACGGAGTTCGTGGGGGCGGTGCCCACCGCACTACCAAAGATCAGCAGCAGATTCATCATGACGGAGGCCGCAAGAAGTCCCAGCAGAATCAAGGTTCCCAGATTGCCGGTCCGCGATGGTCGAGCGCTCTCGACTTTGACCACAACTGTTCCTCCGGCAACGGTTGCGGCTTCACCCGGACGCATTGGTTTTTCTTCGTTCATGTTGAGATCACCTTCCCGTGGGTTGTCACGATGTCTCGCACTGTGTGAAAACAGGCAGTCTGGTTCAAGTCTGCCGGTCAGGATGATTCTGCGATTCGTGCGTGTCTTCTCTGTTACGGGGACGGGAAATCCGTCACCTGTCGGAATACCGGCTCAATCGGAATTGTCGATACAGATGCAGGCTGTTGCCCTCAATCAGGCAGTTTATGGGGTAACAGGCTGCAGCTACCCATCATATTCAGGTTCTCCAGGCCCGCTCAAATGACACACATGACCACATCCCGAAATCTGTTCTGCACTCTGGTCTTCTCAACGGTGGTGGCGGCGATCGCTTCATCGTCCGTTGGTGTATTCGCTGCTGATGGTCGCCCGGCCGGTTCGGCCAACAGCGGTTCCGGGCAGTCAGGAACCACGGTTACTCGGGAGCTGGAGAAGCTTTTTAATGAGTCCGGGCAGCAAATGCCGTCGATGCGGACGCAGGATTTGCCCTACGCGACGACTCCTCAAATGAATCGCGTTCGGCGCATCGATACGCCAGCAGCCGAGGCTCCTAAGAAAAAGAAAGTCAGCCTCTTCGGGAAGCTGTTCGGACGATTCCGACGTGATCGTCGCAAGGAAGAGGAAGTCGTTCCTGAACCACCTCCCATCGTGACCGATGAGACGCCAGGACCACGAAGAAACACGAACCAGCAGGGTATGCGGTCGCGGGTGGCTCAGTCGCGTCCAGCCACACAGCCACGACCGAGCACTCCTCAACAGCCTCGTTCTGCTGCAGTTGTGCGACAGAATCCCGAATCGCAGGTGGTTCGACGGGAGACTCCGGACGCTCCAATCACAAAACCGGCGCCACGTATTGCGAATATGACAGAGTTGCCTCGGCTCAACCTGCCAGCTGAAGAAGAAACCAAAGTCGCAAAGCAGAAGGCCGTTAGCGCGGAAGACGAGTTCATTGATCTGGATGCGGTGGCTGAGATTCCTGAGGTTACACCGCTTCGCCCAGGCACGGAACCTGAGGCCGTCGTGGAAAATGTTGAAGAAGAAGTTGCTGTAGAATCAGAAGCAGAGGCGAATCCGTTCACCGGCATGCAGCTTGCTGAATCTGATGAGTTCGCCAATCCGTTCGAAGAGGTGATGGAAGAAGTCGAACAGGCAGATCCACTCGTTGATACCGAATCCAATCCGTTCATGGTGTCTGGACCGGAGTCATTGGGCGACCAACAGCGACACGCCGTCTCTGTGGTGTCTTCTTCGAAAGAGACATCAGATGATGAGACATCGGCTTCGTTCGACGACTTTATTGCGGCGGATGACCAGGAAGAAGCAGCGGGTTCACAAAGAGCACCAACACGCGAAGAAATGATTGAATCTCGCAGGAGCCGCTCCGGATTCCTTGGCTTCTGCCCCGTCGCCCTGTGCGACCGCCAGGAACTCGTTGATTCCGAGGAAAGCTACAAGGCGCGATTTGGACTGAAGACGTATCAGTTTAGTTCTGCTGAGGCAGTGCAGACATTCCGCAGGAATCCAACGCACTATGCACCGGTAGCCGGTGGAGCGGACGTCGTGGCACTCGTCAATGCCGGCGAAGAGCTGGCTGGTTCAATTCGGTACGCGATGTGGTATCAGGACCGGCTGTACCTGTTTCACTCACAGGAAACAAAAAACCTGTTTTGTGAAGCACCAGCTGACTTTGCGAACCAGTACTGATTCGGTCGGGGGATCGTCTGCGTGGTGCCGACAGCAGCCGTTAGCTGACGAGTTCAGCAATCGGTCGGACACCGGATTCCACGAATCGCCTGGGGACACCTCGGAAGTCGAACAGGCGTTCGGAATCCAGATCGATGCCTAGGTTGTGGTAAATCGTCGCGAAGACTTCCTGAAACGTCACCGGACGAGAATCGGCTTCTCCGCCCATACGGTCAGTTGAACCAATCACCTGGCCCATGTTCATTCCTCCGCCTGCCAGCAGGGCGCTGCACACGCGTGGCCAGTGGTCGCGTCCGGCCTTGTTGTTGATTTTGGGCGTGCGACCGAATTCCCCCCACACGACAACCGTGACGTCTTTGTCCAGTCCGCGTTCGTGCAGGTCTTCGACCAAAGCACTAATGCCCTTGTCAAAGACCGGAAGTTCCCTCCGGGCGTTTCCAAAGTTGTTACCGTGCCAGTCCCAGAAGCTGTGGTTGACGGTGACGACTCGTGCGCCAGCTTCGACGAGGCGGCGAGCGACCAGGAAGTTCTGAGGACACCACGGAGCTGCGTCGCCTCGGGGCGTGGTTTCGTCGCCGGTACCGTAGCGTTCACGTGTTTCTTTGGATTCTTTGGAGATGTCGAGGGCGTTGAAGAGTTCGGGTGACGTCAGAATGCCCATCGCCTGTTGCGTGAACACGTCCATTCCAGCCATTTTGCCGGATGCATCTGTATCGCGACGGAATTGATCAAATGCTGTCAGCAGTTGATGGCGTTGGCCCAGACGTTCAGGTGTGATTCCCTGCAGGACAAGGTCATCTCGTCCGGGACCTTTGGGAGCGAACGCGGAATGTCCGAGTCCCAGGAAACCAGGACTGGGTTCGTTGTACGGCCGGTGTTTGGTCGTGTAACAAAGACTGACGAAAGGAGGCGTGCCGGGACGAGTCGGTCCCTGATAATGGCTGACAACAGAACCGAAATGAGGCCATCCTCCGGCTGCCGCATTGCGGTCGTGGTAACCCGTCATGCACTGGTAGGAATAGTGTGAGTCTCGCGCGCCGACCATCGATCGAATGGGCACGAGCTTGTCCATATTGCGAGCGATCCCCGGCAGGAGCTCACCAATCTGAATGCCGGGAACACTCGTTTCAATCGGACTGAATTCACCCCGAATCTCCTTCGGAGCATCCACCTTGATGTCATACATATCCTGATGTGGTGGGCCTCCACACAGGTAAATCATGATGACGGACTTGTGTCGTTTGCTGCTACCGGAGTTCTGTTCGGCTTTCAGAAGCTGAGGCAGTGAAAGGCCGGTCAGTCCGAGCGAACCAATCCGCAATGCGTCACGGCGTGAGACACCGTTGCATAGTCTCTGATAGTTGTTGCGGCGGGACAAAACGGACAGCACGATGAGCGGTTCCGGAGCGGGACGGAAGACAGAGAACCGCAGCTTACTTCGGAAACTGCCTGAAATCCAGATTCGTCGGTGATCCATCGTTTGATTCGAGCGTCTATCCAGTGAGGATGTGGATTCGGCTGTTTTGTGGCCCTGTTGAATTCAGTATCTCCGAAGTCGAGAGAAGAACTCTATGTGTCTCATCCGAAGTCTGCTCCCGGCATTGTATTTGGCTGTCGGTTGTTGTTTCTCACCGACGGTGCTGGCCAAACAACCCAACTTCGTCTTCTTCTTTATTGATGATCTTGGCTGGGCGGACCTGGGGTATCAGGGATCAGGTTTCTATGAGACGCCGAACATCGACCGGCTGGCGGCCAGTGGAATGGTGTTCACCGATGCGTATTCCGGTGGTCCGAATTGTGCTCCCAGCCGAGCCTGTCTCCTGAGCGGTCATTATTCACCTCGACACGGTGTCTACACCGTTGGTGATCCTCGCCGAGGGAATGATGCGTTTCGACGACTGGAACCCATTGAGAACCAAACGACATTGGATGATGAGTGCGTGACCTGGGCCGAAGTGTTGAGTTCAAACGGATACCGAATGGCCAGCATGGGGAAGTGGCATCTGGGAAGGGATCCGACGACTCAGGGGTTTCACGTCAACGTAGCTGGCAGAGAATGGGGCAGTCCGAGCGGCGGTGGGTATCACAGTCCGTATGAATACCCGAATCTGAAACAGGAACAGGCGGGAGAGTATCTAACAGATCGACTCACCGACGAAGCCGTCCGTTTTATTGAAACGGAATCGAAGGAGGAGCAACCATTCTTTCTGTATCTGACTCATTATGCGGTTCACACGCCAATTCAACCTCGCAGGGATCTGGTGGCGAAGTATCGGAAGTGGCCGGCAGGCAAGCACCAGACCAATGCGAAGTATGCAGCGATGGTGGAGAGTGTGGATGAGAGTGTCGGACGGGTACTTGCCTGTCTGAATGATCTGGAGATTGCTGACGACACGATCGTTGTGTTCAGCTCCGACAACGGTGGATATATGGGAGCGACATCGAATCATCCGCTGCGAGGCGCCAAAGGAATGCTGTACGAAGGCGGCATTCGAGTTCCTTTGATCTGCCGCTGGCCGGGCGTGACTATGGAAGGCAGCCAGTGTGACGAGCCCGTGACTGGCGTTGATCTCTATCCGACGTTTGTCGAATTGTCCGCTTCAGAGACGCCGACCGACGAGACACTCGACGGCCGCAGCCTTGTCCCGCTGTTGCGAGACAGCAAAGCCAGCCTGGGACGTCCTGCAATCTTCTGGCATTTTCCGGCCTATCTTCAGGGAAAGGGGGATCCGGCAGGAGGACCGTTTCGCACCACTCCGGCGGGCGCGATTCGAATGGGACGCTGGAAGCTGATTGAATGGTTCGAGTCCGGTCGCCTGGAGTTATACGACCTGCATGACGACATCGGAGAAACGCAAAACCTGGCGAACAGCTATCCGGACAAAGCCGCTGAACTGCATGAGGTGATGAACCAATGGCGTGCTCGTATCCACGCTCCGATACCGACGACTCCGAACCCTCGGTATTCCCCGGATACGTCTGGACAGCGAGAGTGATCGGCGCGGATAGGGCTGTTTCCCTTCATTTATGTGAGGCTTCGTTCGGTACCTGCTCAAGCCATATGAAGTACGACTTGCTGTATTAACGGCTACGTAATACACAGTTTGGAACTTGCTTTATATTAACGACTGCCATTAATATGGAGTTGTCTCCGGAGTATGTTAATGGCAGCAAGTAACAATGGATTCCGCCAGAAAACCTCGACGATCCACAAGGGCAGGCAGATACTTGCGGCAGCCAGGTGGATATGGCGCGTTTGTTCCAAAACCTCTGCCACCGGCCCCGACTGTCGACATCTCAAACGAATTGCAGGTGCTTCTGTCGCAGGCTGACCGCGCATTGGGACGTCTGGACGGTTCTATTCAGACTCTCCCTAATCCGGATTTGTTCGTTTTCATGTACGTTCGGAAGGAGGCCGTCCTTTCCAGTCAGATCGAAGGGACGCAGAGTTCACTTCAGGATGTCTTGGCTGCTGAAGCAAAAGTTCTGTCACCGGACCGTCCAAAGGATGTCGGCGAAGTTGTGAACTACGTCAGTGCCATGAACCATGGACTGGCAAGTTTGAAACGCCTCCCGATCAGTGTTCGACTGTTCAAAGAGATTCACGAGAAACTCCTGGCTGATGTGCGCGGATCGCACCTGACTCCTGGCGAGATCCGAACAAGTCAGAATTGGATTGGACCGAGTGGCTGCACGCTGAACGAAGCCACTTTTGTTCCACCACCACCCAACGAAGTCGCTCGTTGTCTATCCGAACTGGAACAGTTCATTCATGCCGAAAGCGATCTGCCATTACTGGTAAAAATCGGTTTGGCTCATGCTCAGTTTGAAACCATTCATCCTTTCCTGGACGGCAATGGGAGGATCGGTCGGTTGCTGATTACGTTCCTGCTCTGCGAGCGGGAAGTGCTTGTTAAGCCCGTTCTCTATTTATCATATTTCTTCAAACGGCAGCGGAGTGAATACTGCGAGCGACTTCAGGCTGTCCGTAACGATGGTGCCTGGGAAGAATGGCTGGTGTTCTTCCTGCGCGGAGTCATCGAAGTTAGTCAGCACGCAACGGAAACAGCCAGGCGAATTCTTGCACTCCGTGAAGAACATCGACAGGCGATTACCGATGCGCTACCGCGAACAGCAGCGAACGGACACCGCCTGCTCGAATACCTTTACCAGAAACCAATTGTTTCAGTCGGTGATGTTCAGGACCTGATCGGAACAGCCTATCCGGCAGCCAACGATCTGGTGACACGGTTTAACGAATTGGGAATTCTGTACGAATTCACAGGCCAGGTCCGGAATCGAAAATTCAACTATGAGGAGTTTGTGCGACTCTTTAACGACAACGGTGCTGAGTAAGTGCACCAGAAAACTGCCTGAAGCGGGTCAACAATTGGCAATTGCCGTAAGATTCGAATCCGCTGATCGCACAGGTTTGTTCTGCCCCAGACAGGGCTTATGTCGACTACGCAGGCGGATCGTCAGGTGCGTCGCGGAACCCGAGAAGGGCGAAGGTTGCGAGGAACGCGACGGCCATGCCGATGAACGGGCTGAAAAGCGCAATCGCTGTCCCGCCGAGAAGCACAACTCCTCTTTCTGTCGCGTTACGAGGAATCGCCATGGACACATAGGCACAGGCGAATCCTGTGAGAACCAGGGTGAGTGCCAACGCGACGGGCATCAATGGTTTAAGACCGGTGACGAGTGGCAGAATGAGAAACAGAAACGGGAACCCGAAAACGTAGTACGATGAGATACCCGAGTAGAGTGAATCCATTGACTTACGGCCTTCTGCCCATCGGTTGACGATGATGACGTGCACGCCGGTCCATAGACTGCCCTGAGTCGGAAAGAATGGAGCAAACAGTGCCATCAGGACGTTTCGAATCCCGGTACTCAGATGTGTTCTTGTCGTATCGAAGACCACCTTTTCATCCGGCCGTTTCGGGATGGCTCCCCTGAGGACTTCGATTCCTGTCACAATGTCGCCGAACAGGATGATGTAGCCGACAAATGCCAGGGCGATGACGTCTGTATCCATCATGAGTTTGATCGGGAATCCGATTGAGAACGGTGATACTTTTGCGAACAACGAAGCGAAAGGTGGATTCAGAATTCCCCACTGAATGATGCTGGCCCCTTCAGTGTCGACGTAGCTGAGCTCCCCGTTGAGGACTCCAACAATGCCTGCGATCACAAAGCCGGGCAACAATCCCAGCGATGCCAGTTTGGCCAGCCACGGCCATTTGGCCTTGTAAGTCTGGACGGGAATCGAAAACGCCAGCAACAGACACAGGCCCATGGCCAGTGACATTGACCACGGCATCACATCAAGGTTCTTTGCAGCGTCGTCCAGGAAGACACGTTTGAATGCGGCGATGGCGGCTCCCATGATGATAGCGCTTTTCAATGCCATCGGGAGCCATTCGACAAACACCTTCCCCAGTCCGGTGACACCGAGTACCAACAGGATGATGGCGAGGTCCAGCGAGAGCGCAATCATCACCTGGAACTTCTCGACCGGCGTAGAAAATGCGTCCTTCGCCAGAACGAATCCGAGTGCCAGCGGGAGTGCCGGAGTGATCCAGCCGGGAGCGAAGGGTTCACCGAATATGATCGGGCCAGAGCTGATGAGTGCCGACGAGAAGATCGCCATCAACACCGCTTCATCAAATGTGAGACCGAAGGCTGACGTCATCACCGGAACAAGAGCCAGTCCGGTGGCCGCTGCAACCAGCAGTCCTTGCAGAACTTCAGGCAGCTCAAATCCCGTATGCACAAACGGAATCCGCAGAGTAAACGGGCCCCACTTAATTCCCGGCTGAACTTCTCCGTCCTGACGCTGAATTGCCATTGAGTTCCGATTCTCAAAATGAACGTGGCTGTATGTTTTGGCGATGATAACAGACTGTGGATCATGCACCACATTGGACGGGAGCCCAGCGCGACCGGTATGCTGGACAACAGGCACGACCCTTGTTGCAGGAGAAGAACACATGCCAGTTCTGCGCGATGTATTGGTAATCTCAATCTGTTTGGTCTGTTTGACCGTATCCAGTCAAGCGGGTGATTTTCAGCAGGCGAAATCTGCGAACTGGCATCAGTGGCGTGGGCCAGATGCGAGTGGGGTTGCCTCCGATGCGGATCCTCCGCTGACATGGAGTGAAGACGAGAACATCCAGTGGAAGGTGGATATCGGTGGGTTGGGGAATTCCACGCCCATTGTCTGGCAGAACAAGCTCTTCCTGACAACGGCCATCGACACAGGAAAAGTTGATTCCGAGTTGACTCCTCCCGATGAACAGCCAGAGCGGCCGTTTGGCATCACGTATCCGAATACCTTTCATCAGTACGTCGTGCTTTGTCTGGATCGAAATACCGGAACAGAGCTGTGGCGTCGTGTTGCTGCGGAAGGGGTGCCTCAGGAAGGACATCACGGTGACAACAGCTTTGCGACACCTTCACCAACAACTGACGGCGAACGGCTGTATGTCTGGTTCGGGATGGCGGGACTCTACTGTTTTGATCTGGATGGAAAGCCGTTGTGGGACCGCGATCTGGGGAAGGTGCAGACACGATTGAGTTTCGGTGAAGGTTCCTCACCGGTCGTGTACGGCAATCGGCTGATTGTGGTCCGCGACAATGATGCTCAATCCACGATTACGGTGTTGGACATTCAGACGGGCAAAACGATCTGGCAAAAGGACCGTGATGAACCCAGCGGCTGGGCGACTCCACTGGTGGTGGAACGAAACGGAGTCACACAGGTCATCACGAACGGCAAGACACGCGTGAGGAGCTACGACCTGACGGATGGCGATCTGCTGTGGGAATGCGGTGGCCAGGTTTCCAATGTGACTCCATCACCGGTCGCTACCGAAACAAGCGTGTATTGCGTGAGCGGCTATCGAGGATCCGCATTGTATGCTTTGCCGCTGAATGCTTCGGGAGACATTACTGATACGGATGCTGTCTTGTGGTCGAAGGAGCAGGGGACACCTTATGTGCCATCACCATTGCTGTATGAAGATCGTCTCTACTTCAATCAGTCGAACAAGGCAATTCTGACCAGTCTGGATGCGCGGACTGGTGATGCCGTGATTGAACGTACGCGTTTACCAGCGGTCCGGGCGTTCTACGCGTCTCCGGTCGCGGCTGCAGGACGAGTATACTTTGTTGGTCGTGGCGGGACGTCGCTGGTCCTGGAACATGGCAACGAATTAAACGTGCTGGCGACAAACCGACTTGATGACCGTTTCGATGCATCACCAGCAATCGTCGGAAATCAACTGTTTCTGCGAGGGAAACAGCGGCTGTACTGTGTCAGTGAAGCGCGGGCGTCGAGTGAAGAGTAGAGAGCTGATTCGCTCTGTGTTGTCCAGCGGACTGACGTCGCGCTGCTCGCCTGATGGTGTGGTGGTTCGAGACGGGTTGTGAGCGGGTGGCGGGTGTCGAGTGAAGCGAGCCTCGACTGCGCTATCTGGTTCCAGTTGCTGGAATTGTCCGACGTGTGCTGGTTTTGTGAGCTACGCTGCATCTGGACGGCGCCTCCTTTGCGCTTTGAGCCAAATTGTGTTTTTGAGTGCAGGCTGGCACGTGAGACTCACAGCATGAGATTCTTTGTCGTCGGATTGTTTGTCATTGCGACTGTTGTCGGGATCAGGTTGACTCATCAGGTTCTTCGGGCGGTCGCCGCTGCACCGGAATCACGTCCTGAAGCGGTGGTCCAGCTTAATGTTGAATTGTCCACCGCAAAGTCGGACCAGGGTTTGCTTGCTGTACGAAACGACCGTTCTGCCACGCCGTATTCACTGGCTGAGTCGCAGGACGCTATCAGTTCTGCCGATTCACAACGGCGGTTGACGTCCACTGCAGATCCACTGCTCGAGTCTGGTGTTTCGAACCGAGACCGGTTGCCTCAGGTCGGTCAACCTGGACCGAACCGACAGACAACACCTCTGCATCCACAGATGCTGACTCCTGGGAACTTCGTATACCTGGGAGGCTTTCGGCCGCCGTTGACTGAGACAGAGGATGCGAAGTTCAGCTTTGGAGGTTGGGCTGTGACGCATCACAGCGGAGGAGACCCACATGGGCCGGAAGATGGTTACCCAGGGTCGCTGTATCTACTTGGGTTTCAGCCGACTCAGCTGGTGGCAGAAATCTCGATTCCTCAGCCGGTGCAAACTCGGTCCATCGATGCCCTTTCTGTCGCCGTTGTGCTGCAGCCGTTTGGTGATGTCACGGGGGGAATGCAGCGTGCATTGACTGCTGGCGAAACAGAAGCGTTTGAGATTGGCGGAATGCAGATCGTAAACGATCGTCTGCACTGGACGTTGTTCAAGTATTACAACGTCGCCGGTCACGACTATCCGTCGCATGGAACATCGTCGTTGCGAATTGATGGTTCACCGGCGGACGGGCTTTGGCATCTGGGGCCGATGGAATCCGAAGATCCTCAATGGCATTCCTACAAGCACGCCGGCTATATCGCACAGATCCCGGACGCCGAAGCAGTACAGTGGTTTGGCGGCCGGAATCTGATGTCGGGTCTGCAGATCAGCACGGGCCTGCAGTACTCCAGCCAGGGACCCGCATTGTTTGCGTATCACCTGCCTGAGCCAGGAACACCTTCCTACACCAGCCTGGATGCAGTTCCGTTACTTTGGTATTCGCAGGAACGTCCTTTGGCCGGGCATCATCCGGCTGACCGCTGGACAGGAGCTGCCTGGTTGACGCTGGGCGACAAACAGGCCGTTGTGATTGCCGGTCGGAAGGCTCATGGAGCCGTTCACTACGGCGAACCTCGTGCAAATGACTGCTATCGCTACAAGGGCTATCACGGTTCGTCGTACGAGGTGCAAATGCTGTTCTACACGTCGGCAGAACTGATTGGCACGGCAAACGGTCGCGGTCAGGCGACTCAAATTGATCCGTGGCTCCGCTGGGACAACCAGACATCGGGTGGAGGAATCGATCGGTTCATGCTCAAAGAGTGTGGACGCGACATCGGGGGCATGACGTACGATCGACAGAACAATCTGCTGTACATCGTGGAAGTCGACGCCGGATTCACGAGCGACAACGAATGGGAACCGACTCCGGTGATCCACACATTTCGCGTGGTTGAGTAGCCTCTGCGACGTGGCCGTGTCCTGCCCGACTATTCAATCAGAATGCAGATCGGGTTTGGAGCAAATACGATGCTGTGATTGTAGGAGAGTTCGCCTGTGTTCTGGTCGACAGCGAAGCTGGCAACCGTATGTGAATCCTGTCCAGCGGCGAGCAGCCACTTGCCGGTTGGGTCGAGATTGAAATTCCGGGGCCGGGCACCTCGAACGTTTTCACGTTCAATCACCGTCAGTTGCCCGGTTTCCTGATGGATTCGAAACGCTGTGATCGTGTCGTGGCCGCGATTGGCAGAGTAGAGAAATCGGCCGTTGGGATGGATGCGGATCTCCGAAGCACTGAATTTCAATTCCTTCGCCAGTTCTTCTTTCGGAACGGCGGCTTTTGTGTCGCCTGGCTTCATCACGCCATCTTCAGCGTTGTATTCGAAGTGGGTCACGCTGACGTCGTTTTCGTTGAGTACGTAGATCCATTTTCCGTTCGGATGAAACTTCATGTGACGCGGACCAGCCCCGGGCGGCACGGTGCCCGCTCCATGAGCTTGCAGGGTTGAGGTATCGGCATTAAGCCGATAGATGATCACTTCGTCCTTGCCCAGATCGGGTACAAAGGCAAATTTGTTATCGGGAGAGAAACCGGCCCAGTGCGGGTGGGGGCTCGTCTGGTTTGGGCGAACTCCTGATGCATCCTGGTGAGGAATCAGCTGCGTCCGTTCCGTAATTGAGCCATCTTCGTTCAGTGAGAAGACTGCCGTGGAGCCTCGACCGTATTGTGCTGTGACGATTGTCTTGCCGGATGCGTCTATGGCCAGATGAGTGGCCCCTCCATCTCCCACTGCGACGGAGTTCAGCAGTTTGAGTGTTGGGCCTTTGTCAGATTTTTCTATCTTCCACGCCGCAACGGACGGTTGTTTGTTGAGTGTTCCGACAGCGTAGAGGCAGGGGAGAGTGGGATGACGTGCCAGAAAACCGGGAGCTCGAACTTCAGCGACCAGCGTGGGAACGGACAGCTTTCCATCTTCCACGTTCAGTGTGCAGCGATAGATGCCTTTACTCAGCGAATGGCCGCCGGTTCCAATCCAGACTTCGGCGGCGAAAACACAATTTGCTGTACTGAGTGCGCACAACAGAACAGCAATTCTTGCTGGGCTTGTGGTCAACATTGAACGGCTCCAATCTGGAGTGGAATATGCGGGGGGAACTGGAATGGTCGTGGCAACGCAAGAAACACGTCGCGCGTTCCACAGGTTGATTACGATTAATTGGATCGCGCAAGGATCCGGACTAAGGTCGTCCAGTGGCACGGCCCTGTGTGGTCGGTGGCTCTACTGTTTAGTTTCCGGAGGAAAGAAGGGGAACAGCTTGCGGATTTCGGCTTCGCTTGGCTGTCTTCCGTACTCGCAGATCTCCCATGCTTCGGCAAATCTCACCTTGTGGCCCTGTTCCTCTCCGTACCATTTTATCAGCGTGCTTCGATAACGGTCCGCGTCGCCGCCCGCGTAGCGAATCCAGCGCTGTCGCAGGTACTCGCGGCGAGCTTCGGGCTGCCCGACTGGCGGAATGTCGAGCATCTTTTCCTCGCTTCCGTTCGCTCCTCCTTCGAAAATCTGTGACTCGAGTGCCATGAGTGCGTCGATTTTCTTTTCAAACACACTGTCGATGCTGACCGCGATGTCGGCTTCGAACGGGTACGGTTTCTTGAATCGATCGCTGGAATACAGGAAGACAGGATTCGTGGTGAGGTGTGGAGTATCCGGGCAGAAGAATGGAACTGTCACCATGAACGCAGCATCCTGGACGAGTACTCCGACGTAGCGATGATCGGGGTGATAGTCCCACGGCCGATGTGACACGACAACATCTGCGTTCCAATCTCGGATGATGCGGGTGATGATGCGCCTGTTCTCAAGCGTTGGCAGCAACTCACCATCGTGGATATCAAGGACCTGCGATTCCACACCGAGACGTACTGCTACCAGTGCGCTTTCTGCAGTTCTGCGTTTTGCCAAAGGGCCACCCGCCATCTGCCAGTGACCAATATCTCCGTTTGTAACCGAAACCAGTTTGACTCGATGTCCCTGAGACGCCCACAGAGCGGCTGTTCCGCCGCTCTTGTACTCAGCGTCATCTGGGTGAGCTCCAAAACAGATGATATTGAGTTTGTCATCGCCACTGGCATGGGCAGCGAGGAACTGAATGGTCAGCGCGAGTATCGCAGACAAGCGAACGAGCCTTCTGTATGTGGCCGAATTCAACACAGATGGGGTGCCGTTATTTTGTTTGTTGGATGTCAATTCCCGATTTGTTGGACGAGCCTATTCGGCACCAGTGGGCATTTCAAATGTTCCTTGTGAAACACAAGCTTCAACAAAAATGTGTTCGCGGCTTCGACTTCTCGACGTCGAGCCGCTCAGCACCGGATTCATTCGGCAACTCCTGCCGAATACGACGCGTTTTGGCAGCGTAAGTTGGGGCTTCAAAGATAAATCTGCCGCATGCAGCAGATCCCCGTCATTTTCGACTGGAAATCGTGTTGACATAAATCGGCGATCAGCGATATCACTCGGTCTCTCACACCGGATTCAATTCTGAATCCAAAAATCCTCTCTGGTTCTACTCTTCTTTCCCGTTCCGTTTCGGAACAACTCGAACACACCCGCCTTTATCTCAAAAGGTTGCTGCGTGGTCGTCTGCGCTCTTCGCAAAGTTGACCGTCAGCGGTGTTCAACAATCTCTCGTCTCACCTCTCTCTCCACTCGACCTGCTAAATTGAGGACATCATGAACGAGTTCGCTTCAGGCGCTCATCATGAGCCGCAGATACTGCAATTTCCGGGAGCCCCTGCGGCCCCCGCAGCAGATGCGACTTTTACGCCTACCCCTGACGCCGCTCCCGCACCTCAGTCTGTTCTGGTGTTTTCACCACGACCTGGTGCTCGTCAACTTCTGGCGGATGATGTTCGCAAACGTGGACTCACTGTCTGTGAGACAGACAGTCCCGACGCGATGCTGTTTCATCTGAGTCGCCAGGAATTTCATATCTGCATCATTGATGATGCGGACACAGTTTCACGACTGCAGGAAGTCAACGCTGCCATTCGCAGTCATTCGCGTTCGGCTCAGGTACTCTGCATTGTGTCAGAAGACTCACGGTGGGGCAGGGAAACCCTACCTGCCTTTGAGTGCGAAGTCATTGAACGACCATTTACGGCGACTCGGTTCGGCAGTGCATTGCACACCGCCATCCAGAAAGCGGAACTCATTCAGGAGAATGAAAAGCTTCGCCGTCAGCTGCTCAATCGAAATCTGATGGATCTGGTTGGCAGCACTCCTGCCATGCAGTCGCTTCGAGAGAGCATTCGCATTGCCGCTGATGACGATAGAACGGTTCTGGTTCGAGGCGAAGGTGGCAGTGGAACGACGTTGATTGCAGAAGGGCTGCACCGCTGCAGTCGACGGGCATCGGCACCGTTTCTGCGAATCGACTGCAGCCTGCATTCGGTGGAAACTCTGGAGCACCAGCTCTTCGGCGATGAGACTCCAGATGGATTTCCTGGATATTTGAAGCTGGCAGAAGGTGGATCAATTCTGCTCGACAATGTAGAAACAGTGGCACTGCCATTTCAGAAGCGGCTGGCTCAGCTTCTCGAGCAACGAGCGACCGCCCTGTTGAATGAAAGCACGGACGCACCCGATATCCGGTTCATTGCGGCAACGCATTCGGACCTCAATCGGTTGGCCATGGAAGGCCGTTTTCGTGACGATCTGCTGCAGCATCTCAGCGGTATCACCCTGCAGTCTCCACCTTTGCGGGTTCGCCAAAACGATATCCCGCTGCTGGTGGAGCACTTCATCGGTCAGATTTCACTCAAGGAAGGACGACCTCTGCGAGCAGTCACGCCTCAGGCCCTTGAGCTGCTGGAAGCGCATCCCTGGCCCGGCAATGTTCGCGAGCTGCAGAATGTGATCGAACGAGCATGTACCGCCCAGGTTGCAGAAGCAATCACTGCTGAAGACATTCGACCGTGGCTGCAGAACGGAGCAACGGAAGATTCTGTTGAAGGCGTTGGCATGACGCTGCGTGAAATGGAACGCAAACTGATCGAATCCACGTTTGCTCGATGCAACGGAAACCGCGAACGGACGGCTCAGATCCTGAAGATCGGCCTCAGAACACTATCCGGGAAACTCAGAGAGTACGGCTACCCGCCTCGTGGGGGCCCCGGTTCAAACATTCGCGTTCACACACCAGAACGCCGGGCAGCCTGACACCTGGGCGACCGGTATTTGTGACACAATGCAGCGGAACCAAAGCGGGCTCTCAGATGAGAGCCCGCTTTTCTTATTGATCCGCACTGGACGCGTGCAGCGCGATGTTGGGCTGGCAGATGTTGTCTCATCTTGTTGCATCCTCAGGCCAGTCATAGAATTTCATTTGCCTTCTGAATGGATTCAGCTGGCCGTTTGAACGGATTCTCCTACGGTTGCTCATGCTGCAACGCCTGCTGCGACAACTACAACATCTCGTTTTCGCGCTGGGCCTGCTGCTGATCGGTGTGGTCGTGGCGGAATTGTGGTTGCGCGCGGCGCGGCCACTGCCGGGGCCCGTCATCGCGTCACAGGCCGATCTGTTTGAACAGGCCGGTCTGGTGCCATCGACGACTCAGCATCATCAGATGCGTCCACTCACAGAAGTCGGCGGTCCCGTTCGTTTTCGGACGAACAGTCTGGGACTGCGTGGCGATGAACCCGAAATCCCGGCTCCAACGGGTACGCTCCGTATTCTCATTCTGGGAGATGAAGCCATCACCGGTCCGTGGCTGAAAGACGAGCATACGCTGAGTGCTCAGCTGCAGAAACGTCTGTCCACTCAGTTGCAGGCGCCGGTTGAAGTCATCAACGGTGGAGTTCCCGGCTATTCGCCGGTCCTGAGTTTGTTGCAGTACGAACATACTCTGCAGCAACTCAATCCGGATGTCGTCGTATTGCATATCGACATGTCTGATGTGGCTGATGATGCAGTGCATCGCGTTCGGCTGCGTCAGGAGGGAGCCCGAAGCGTCTGTATTCATCCGATGCTGGTGCAAAATGGTGGATCCTCAAATGGGCTTCTGCAGCTCCTGAAGCAGTCGGCTGTTGTTCGGTCGCTGTGCGGCGCGTTTGCGACAGACTCAAATTCTGCTGCAGATCGAGACCGTTACATGTGGACAAAAGCCGATTCCGATGACGTGTCGATTCGCGTGCGTCATGCGATGGAATCGGCGACAGAACTGCACAGGATTCTGCGAGAACAGTCTCGTACGCTCATCGTGACCTCGTCGCCGGTTCACTGGCAGGTGGTTTCACCTCAGCGGATGCCGCGATTGAGTAAGAAACATGGCGTGACCGGTGAGTTGTCGGTAGAAACAGATCTGCCGTTCCGACTTCTGGAAGCATGGGGAAGCAGCGTGGATGTGCCAGTGTGCCGTGTGGTAGACATCTTTCGTAAGTTTGAAGCTCCTGAGAAACTGTTTCGATCGGATGCGGCCCGCCTGTCGAAATACGGCACAGCTCTGCACGCGCGAGTCCTTGAAGCAACGATTCTGAAAACGCCGTCAATTGCCGCCGGTCGTTTGAATTCAAGTCGGCAGTAAGCTGAGTCGCACTCCGCACGAACGATTCCTGGTGCATTGGGGGCTCTTGCCTGATTGCTTCAGCCCGCGTACACCTGTAAGGTCTGCCCGGACAGTAAGTGTTCGACCAATCAGAAGTCAGGTGAATGAATGAGTGCGTTTGAATCTGTATGCCGGTACTTCGAAGAAGCGGCCGGGGTGATGGATCTGTCACCCAACATGAAGAAGCTGCTGCTGACACCGGAACGCGAAGTCAAAGTCCAGGTCGCGTTGAAACTCGAAAACGGCGAAATCGCCACGTTCGTCGGTTTCCGAATGCAGCATAACAGCGCGCGAGGTCCCATGAAGGGGGGGCTGAGGTTCCATCATGAAGTCGACGCGGAGGAAGTCCTGGCGCTGGCATCGCTGATGACCTGGAAGACAGCGGTTGTCGGGATTCCGTACGGTGGCGCGAAGGGAGGAATCGCCGTCAATCCTCAGGATCTGAATGAGAGTGAACTGGAGCGAATGACGCGTAAGTTCGTCGACGAAATTCATGACGTCATTGGGCCGGATAAGGATATTCCGGCCCCTGATATGGGCACGAATGCTCAGGTGATGGCGTGGATGGTTAACCAGTACGAAAAGTTTCATGGGTTTAATCCGGCATGTGTAACGGGAAAACCACTGGAACTGCACGGAGCAGACGGTCGCGAAGAAGCCACCGGTCGCGGCGTTGGATTACTCACGGAAGCACTGCTTCAGAAGAACGGCAAGACGCTCAAGGATGTCACCGTGGCCATTCAGGGTTTTGGCAACGTGGGATCCTTTACGGCCGACTACATTCACAACCGAGGTGGTCGCGTCGTGGCGGTATCTGATGTGAGCGGTGCAAAGTATGAACCGGCGGGAATCGATATCCCGGCAGCAATCGAACACGTCAGGACGCACCGTTCGCTCGAAGAATTTGAGACCTCGCAGACGATCAGCAATGAGGACCTGCTCACACTGAACGTTGATGTGCTCATCCCGGCCGCTCTGGGAGGCGTCGTCACCAAAGACAACGCAGGTGACATCAAGGCGAAGTATCTCATTGAGGCCGCAAATGGTCCTGTCCAGCCGGAAGCAGACGACATTCTGCAGAAGAACGATGTGATTGTGCTGCCGGATGTCCTTGCAAACGCCGGCGGTGTCACGGTGAGCTATTTTGAATGGGTTCAGAATCAGCAGTACTTCCACTGGGATCTGGAACGAACGCGCAGCGAACTGGCAAAGACACTGAATTCAAGCTTTGAGAAGATGTGGACGATTGCCACTGAGAAGCACATTCCTCTTCGTACAGCGGCATATCTCATGGGGATCGGTCGTGTTGGACGTGCGACTGTCCTGGCGGGGATTTAGGTCGGTTGCCAATGCACTTGGGGTCGTTGCTATCATCCTGGCGATTCCTCCCGAATCCATCATTGCGACTCGACGCTGGCCTGCGTGGACGGAATAATTCGCCACAGGTTATGTCTGATCGAATTGCGATTGCGTAAGTCACGTCAATGAATGCTCCTTCTGAAAAACTTTCGTCCCTGCACATCTTTGGTGGACTCTCCAAAGACGAAGCGACTCAGGTCTGGCACAGTGTCGTTCATAAACGGTTTAAGACCGGCGAACAGATTCTGGAAGAAGGTGCGGGAGTCCAGGCGCTGTGGATTATTCTGGAAGGTGAATGCAGCGTCAGTCGAAGCTGCGGCAACGGCGCGACACGTGAACTGGCTCGTCTGAAAGCCGGAGATGTTTTCGGTGAGATGTCCTTTATCCGGTCGGCTCCGCATTCGGCGAACATCTTTGCGGAGACTGATGTCGTCACCTGTGCCTGGCTGCGGGAGGACTTTCTCAAACTGACGGAAGAGAGCCCTCACGCGGGCTATCAGATCGCCGCAAACATTGCCGCTGTTCTGGCCGAACGCATTCGTCGCATGGACCACTGGATGTGCGACTTGATGGCTCAGCCGGACGCAGATTCGCACCGAGACGAATGGGAAACCTTCCGTTCGGCCGTCTACACGAACTGGCAGTTTTGACGAATTGAAACCAAAGGCAGGAAAACAAATGTCACAGTTGGTTGTTGAGTTGGATGTCTACGCGAAGGGTGTTGCCGAACGGGCGCGCAATGCCGTCCTGCGGTTGCAGACAGCAACCGGGGAACAAAAACTGAGATGGTTGCGACGAGTGGCAACTGCGTTGCGTGAGAAGTCCGGTGAGATTCTCGCTGCAAACGAACTGGACCTTGCCGCGGCCGAAGAAAGGGGCATCACAGGCGCGATGCTGGATCGACTTCGGTTGACGGAAGATCGATTGACGGGAATCGGTGATGCAGTCATCGAAATTGGTCAGCTACCCGATCCCGTGGGCGAGATCATCGAAAGCTGTCGTCGTCCTAACGGTCTGCTGGTGACGAAAGTGCGAGTTCCGTTGGGAGTCGTGTTCTTCATCTACGAGTCGCGGCCCAACGTGACGGTCGATGCAGCTGCTTTGTGTGTGAAGAGCGGCAATGCAGTCATCCTGCGAGGCGGCAGTGAAGCAAAGCACAGCAATCGGGCGCTGCACAGCGTGCTCGTGGAATGTCTGGTGGCGGAAGGGTTACCGGCAGATGCCGTGCAGTTGGTCGAGACCACTGATCGTGCGGCTGTGGGTGAGTTTCTGAAGATGGGTGATTTGATTGACGTGACGATCCCTCGGGGAGGCCGCTCATTGATTGAACGTGTAACGAACGAAGCCACCATGCCTGTCATCAAACACTTCGACGGTGTGTGTCATGTGTACGTTGATGCCTCAGCTGATGAAGGAATGGCTACTGACATCGTTGTGAACAGCAAATGCCATCGACCGGGAGTTTGCAATGCAGCCGAAACATTGTTGATTCACAAAGACGCGGCTGCACGCTTCTGGCCGTCACTCGCATCGAGATTGCAGGCAGAAGGCGTCGAACTAAGGTGTTGCCCTCAAAGTGCAGCAGGCATCGAAGGAGCTGTTTCCGCCACCGATGAAGATTATGCCACAGAGTTTCTGGATCTGATTCTGTCAGTGAAGATTGTCGACAGTGTGGAAGACGCGATGGCTCATATTCGTGTCTACGGGTCGGGACATACGGAATCGATTGTCACACAGGATCTGAACACAGCGACTGTGTTTCAGAACCAGGTCGATTCGTCAGCAGTAATGGTAAACGCCAGCACGCGTTTCAACGATGGAGGTGAATTCGGCCTCGGCGCAGAAATCGGAATCAGCACGGATCGGTTCCATGCACGCGGCCCTTGCGGCCTGCGTGAAATCACCAGTTACAAGTACGTTGTCCACGGCACCGGTCAGATTCGATAGAAGGAAACGGGATCGCGAGTCGTGTGCTCACACCGAACAATCGGTCTGCTACGGAGTTTGCACCGGCGGAAGAGTAATCTCAGAACCGGATTCCAGCTGGAATGCAAATTCGCCGCACTCTTGGCTTGTCAGATACTCCGCAACAGCTTTCGCTCCCACTCGAAAATCGCCGGTCGGCACCCAGTTGATGTAGATGCGGTCGTCCTTCACGATCGACTTGGCATCGCCGGTTGCCAGCTTGTGTTGCCCGATCAACGCCGTTGTTGAGTCGGCAATCTTCTGACTCGCTGCAGCGTCCGCTGAACGACAAACCAGCGTCACTGATGTTGGCAGATGAGATGGCTTGTCGGCGAACGGAATGGTATCCGGAGTCACCTTCACTCCGGTTGTGAGTTTCAGTGGGGTTCCGGCGCCGACATCGAACGCAAATTCAATGAAGTAAGCCGTCCAGCCTAGATCAGGAGTCGGAGGAGTGGCGATGTAGAGTCCGTTTTCGTTTGGGTAGATCACAGAACTGGAGTATTTGCGCCCCAGCGTTTCCACTCGAAAGTCGCGCGCTTCCGGATTTGTCGCCTGCCACAGTCGGACCTCAGATGGTTGGTCCTTTGTCATGGCACGGATGGTTCCATCGGCGGATTCAGTCCACGATATCTGAGGCGGTTTTTTGCCCTGCAGCAGAAGCGAATAGAAGGCGATGATGCTTTCACCGGCATCCGTCTTATCCAGACCGTGGTCGCCGTTGGGGACATAGCGCAGATAGTTTTCGCCTCGAAGATCGTCCCAGTAGAACTGAGATGAGTCCGGCAGGAAGAACTGATCGCCGGCCGCGTTGAGGACGAGTTTCGGCATTGTCAGTCGATGGCGATAATACCAGGGGTCAACCAGTCGGTAGAGATCCTGCAATCTGGGGTCGTTGATGCGGTGCATGATTTTGTGGTCGACGTAATTACCGACGTTCGGCGCCCAGAATCCGTAAGCTGCGAAATGATGCTTCATGGACTTGTCGCCGTTGAGTACGTCAATCACGATCGGAATAATTCCGGCGACGCGGTCGTCGACGGCGCCGGTGAGCCATGTCGTCCAGCCGCGTTTCGATCCGCCCGCTACGACAAAACGGTCAACCGTTTCCTGGCCACCATCCTCTGAAGCCATGTAAGCCGTGATGGTGTCCATTGCACGCACGGCACTCTTCACCATGGGATTGCGAGCCGGCCAGGTGGGATCTCCGGTTTTGAGGTATTGATCCCACGTGTAGCCGATGAGGTCATCTTCGGTGCGTTCCTTGCCATCGTTGTGGAACATGAGTCGCTGATTCGGGATCATCCCCAGTTGAGCGACAATGCCTCCGCTTGCCCGGGCGATGGATTCTGTCCGCTTGTTGGACCGCGGGCCCTCGCCGTTGTATCCGCCACTGATGTAGACCATCGCCATGTCCGATGCGCTGCCTTCCGGAATCGACAACGTCAGCCAGTGCCGCCATTCGGTTCGGTTGACATCTGCCTTCGTACGCCAGGTCTGTGACACCATGTCGATGAGGACCGTCTTGATGCCGTCCTTGGATTCGGTGCTGACGACTTCCCAGTGGTAGCTGTCATCGGGTTTGTTGACGTAGTCGTCCAGAGCCGTTCGTTGAGGCAGTTCTTCGCCGCAGGTCTGCGGGACGAGAGCGGTAAAACAGATCAGAAAGGCGGAACACAGAATTCGTGAGTTCATTGAGCAGAACATCCAGGAACAGGGCAGAGACGCACGGTGGCGGAAGACCGGTAGTATGAAGTCAGAACGGAGCAGTTGAAAGGATGACGTGCGGTTTTAGTGGACTCAGAAGGCAGTGCATCGTGGATTGCTTGCAAGTGTCCTGAAGAGTGTCGATGACTTCGGCGGAACCCAACGGGCTGGAACTGTTGGTTGCAGCGACGTGATCTTTCAGCGTGGTGTTCAGCTACTGAATCGTGATACCAGTTTCTTCACGATGATTGGGAACGAGCCCAATAGGGCGAATGCCAATAATAGGCGGTGGCTGAGGATGGGTTGAGGCGCTGAGATGATGCCAGGCATGGCGGCGACGAGGGTGGCTCGATTCGTACTGGTCGTCTGTTTGCTCGTGGCTGCGTCGGATGGCTCTTTGTCACCAGAAGTTGGTATCGCCGGGAGCCAGTTGGGTTGAGTGAGGGCCATGTTCAGGCGGCGGAGCAGAGTTGTCTGTTGTTCCTGGTTGGGAGCTGTCGCCGTTTTGTGCAGAGTGTCCACGATGTTTCGTGATGGTTCGTCCAGTTGTTGATATATGAGCCTGCCTGTCGAAGACGGATCTTCGTGGTCGCTGAGGCGTGCGATAAATTCGGGCCAGCTGGTGATATCGTGTGGTCGCAGTTGTGATGGATCGGCCAGTTGGGACAGGCTGGGGATCGTCGAACCGGCGTAGATGTACACGACCGTTCCTGCCAGCATCCCTGTCTGGCTGACCCACCAGAACGTCCACGTTCGAATTCGTGTCAGGCCCATCACAATGTTAATGACGAAAAATGGAACAGCAGGAATCAGCCTCAACGTAAACAAGTAGAACGCGCCGTCCCGATCGAGTTCGTCATTGAATGTCTTAAGGTACGTACCGAAGCGAGACTGAACGGTGTCGCGGAAGAGGTAGCGGCTCAGCAGAAAGGCGATGGTTGCACCCAGTGTGGAAGCGAAGCTGACCATGATGAATCCACGAACAAGCCCGAAGTACCAGCCCATCATTAGGCTCATGGGAGTCGCGCCAGGCGCCGAAAATCCGGTGACTGCTGCGTAGCTGCAAAACGCGGCCGCGTACACCAGCCAGGGATGTTCGGTGTGCCATTGGCGGAGAGCTGATTCCTGTTTCGCGAGGCCATCCAGCGTGATTCTGTCGGACAGGATGGAGTACAACAGAACGGCGATGACCACGATCACTCCGCTGGTCAGGATCTTTTTCCATGAGTGATGTCGGGATGCGGGGCTCAAGTTGCTGTTTTCCGGGGATCATTCTGGTTCCTGATTCGATTTTTGGGGATCATCTGGAACCGGCTGGACTTCCTGAATCAAGGGTCGCTATAGTGCGCGGCCCGAATTCAGATAAAAACTGCACAGACGTTCAGTTCTGTGAGGATAAGGTCATGCCTAAGCAGAAGACACATAAAGGGATGAAGCGTCGCTTCAAAGTGACAGCATCCGGAAAAGCGCGACACCGTAGTGCGTTTCGAGGCCATTTGCTCAGTGCCAAGAGTTCCAAGCGGAAGCGGAACCTGCGCAACAGTGGCATTGTAGAAGGAGCTGACGCGAAGCACATCGTGGAGGCTCTGCGTCCGTCACTCTAAGGTGTTGAGCAATCGGCACGTCGAATCGTTTCGGGTGTCGTGGATTTGAGTAAGAAACAATCTTGAAGGTTGCGGCAGCATTCAGCGGGACAGGTCAATGGCCGTCCTCATCACGTCTGCCAGGAGTTGGTTGGGGTCATGCGAGTTCGAGTCGGTAAAGCGCGTCGTCGTTCCAAAAAGCGGCTATTCAAAGAAGCCCGTGGCAATGTTGGCGGTCGCAGTAAGTTGTTGCGTACCGTTAAAGAAACGGTTGTCCGGTCTCGAGCGTATTCATATCGCGACCGTCGTGTTCGCAAACGCATGTTCCGTCAGCTGTGGATTACACGACTGACGGCGGCCTGCCGTGAGCGTGGGATTTCCTATTCCAGTTTCATTCACGGACTGCAGGCAGCAGAGATCAGCCTGAATCGTAAGACTCTGAGTGAATTGGCAATTCTGGAGCCTCAGGTCTTCGACGAAGTCGTGGATGCAGTCAAAGCTGCTGCGGCATAGTCACGGCCTGCCAGACAGCACATCACTATGGCGGGCTCATAGACATCCAGCGTGGCACGTTCGCAGGTCTGGGGTGTTCATGGATGATTGTGAGTGAATGTAGGTTCCGGCGGTTCGACGGAACCTTGCACCGCTACACTGTCGCCGAGCTGCCAGCACCTATTCGGCTTCGACGCGAACAGTGCTCCTGGCCGGTGTGACACGTTCCGGACGTGACCCATCTTGCGGCGATTGGTACAGTTCGCAAACGATCTCATCTGTGCCCCCCCGTTCCGAATGACTGACTGATGGACATTCTCAAGGCGTTTGACGAATACGAGTCCGCCGCACTCGCTGCGATTGATGCGGTGAAGACTCCGGATCAACTGGAGCAGGTTCGGATTGAGTTTCTCGGCCAGAAGAAGGGCAAGCTGAAGGATCTTCAGTCTCTGATCGGCAAGGCGACAAAGGAAGAAAAGCCGGCCGTCGGAAAGCGGTTTAATGAAGTTCGGACACGGGTATCGGAAGGCCTGGAAGCTCAGTCGGCCGTTCTTGCATCGGGTCCTCCATCACAGGAACCATCGTTCGACGTGACTCTGCCTGGCGCGGCACCTCAGCTGGGCACACTGCATCCGGTGACGAAGACCATCGTCCGTTTCCGCGAATTGATGGGGCGATTCGGGTTTGAAGTCGTCGAAGGACCGGAACTGGAAGATGAACGTCACAACTTTGAAGCACTCAACATTCCGAACGATCATCCGGCGCGCGATCCGCTGGACAACTTCTACATCGCGACGGCAAGAGCGACATCCGGCGGACCTGTGCTGCTGAGAAGTCAGACGTCCACCGTTCAGATTCGGACGATGGAGAATCAGCCTCCACCCATTCGAATTGTGTCGCTCGGACGTGTCTATCGTCCGGATACAATCGATCGTACTCATTCGTGCATGTTCCATCAGATGGAAGGCTTGATGGTGGATCGTGACGTGACGATGGCTCAGCTCAAGACATTGCTGACGCTGTTTGCCCGATCGTTCCTCGGGCCGGATGTGAAGATCCGGTTCCGTCCATCCTTCTTTCCGTTCACTGAACCGTCGGTTGAAGTGGATATGAAGTGGGGTGATTCGTGGATGGAAATCGGCGGTGCCGGTATGGTCGATCCAAATGTATTTCGGGCGGTTGGTTATGATCCCGAGGAAGTCACAGGATTTGCGTTCGGTCTGGGGATCGAACGGTTTTGTATGAAGCACTTCGAAGTCGACGACATTCGCCGCTTCTACGAAAATGACGTGCGTTTCCTAAGCCAGCTGTAGGTTGATGCTGATTCGCTGGGCTCAGTCTGTGAGCATCAGTTGTCCGGAGCAGAACCGACAGGCGACGCTTTGGCCAATGTACTTGCTTGAAGCCCGCAGTTCTTCTTCGCAGTGCGGACAGTCAGCATAAAGAGCGGTCACTTCTGTCGACTCGTCATAGCTGAAGCTGTGGCTACAGAACCGGCAGGAAACAGCTGCTCCCCTGTATTTCCGGTTGATGCGCAGTTCTTCCTCGCAGCCGGGGCAGGGCACGTAGTGTCCTCGTGCTGGAACCACTTGTGTTGGTTTAACTTCCCGCAGCGGTACGAACTTAGGAATTTCCACGCTGTCTTCCGTCAGTTCGCTGTTGAGCAAAGCCCGACAGGTCTGGCAATGCACCAGATTTGCCGGCATATCATCACCGCACTGAGGGCACGGGCCACCCTGCCAGGCTCCGCGAACGCCCTTGGGAATCTCTTGGGAATCTGATGAATCAGATTGCAATGGAAAGACTCTGCTCATGATGCACTCCGATACGCAGACGCGAATGACGTGATGCAAAATGCAACATAGGTTGCTGTACGGCAACTCAGGATCTGGACGGGAGCTGGGATTTGAAGAGAATGAGGAGCTGTTATACCAAATTGATGGACGTCCGGATTCACATGTGATGTCGGGTATTCGTCGTCAATGAAAACCACCCGAAACCCAGTCCCTGTAACGGAAACCATTGTTCGGAATACCTTTGAGTCAACAGTTGGGCATCCCATCCTTCGTTTGTTAGCCACATCTGGAGCTGGTTCAGAGAGGCTTGCTGAATATCGACAGGTAAGTTCACCTCACTACTTCAACGCCAGACCCGTTTGAGTGGATCGTTGACGTCCATGCTCTGATGGAGCAATTGGTGTGCCGGTTGGCTTGGCCACGCTCAGAAATCCGTTGAATTGTTAGTTGCCGCCTCAGTGGAAGACTTGGGGGATTAACTTGGTGCCCATATGGGTGGCATTCGGTGCCTGTTTTGAGGCAGAATCACTGGGGGGCTGGGGCTACTTTGCGTCATAATGGGTGTGAATTACGTAATTCGGTGTAGGCATATGTGAGGAGCGGCGTCGATTCGCTTCCGGATCCTGCCTACATTCCATTGCAGACGAACCAATAGTCGTTGCATTGAAAGCGGGCAATCGTTGATTCCGTAGTCTGGTCGGTTTGACGCATCGGCTATCCGTGGAATCTCAGATGGGTGTGGAAAGTGAACGCAGAACCAAAGGCAGAAGACGCAGGCAGCGCCTATCTACTCAGTTGGGACGGACTGGTCTGGCGTGACGTTGTGAAGCTAAAACCGGGTCAGACGGCGACCGTTGGGCGATCAGCAACCAATCGCATCGTGCTTCAGGACGAAGCCTGCAGTCGTAATCACTGCGAGCTTTTTGATCCCGGTGATGGTTGGAAATTAAGGGATTTGGAGAGTCGAAACGGGACGTTGCTGGGGGATAAGCCCGTCAGCGGCGATACGACTTTGCAGGACGGCGATATCATCGTTATTGGTCAGTGTCGCCTTGCCTTTGTATTTGATCTTCAGCGAACTCCCGGTCTGCCCGATCTCGACCAGGCTTCACTGGAGGCCATGACGGCGACATATGCCGGATTGCAGGATGAAGAGCCGGCGATTCTACACCGCAGCATGCAGCCGGAATTCCTGACAACGGATGTTCAGTCCAGTGCCGTCCAGGCGGGGCTCACGCGACTGTACCGGCTGGGCCTGGAAATGGGTGCAGCAAGAACGCGGCAGGAAGTCATCGACGTTGTGCTGGCGAGTTTTGTGCGGGAGACCGTGGCCGATATCGCGGCCATCCTGCTGGTTGCTCCGGATGGTCCTGAATTTCCGGCTCCGACCGATCTTCAGCTGCTGGCGTGGCACAGCAGGGACGACCTCCCATACCGACGTGTTTCGGACAACCTTTCGCGCGCTGTTCTTTCGAGTCGGGAAGCAATTCTGGCGCGTGACGTCAGCGGAGACACTCAGCTGGCTGTGTTTGACAGCCTGGGAGAAATGCGGGCGCGAAGTGTTATCTGCACTCCAATTCATCATGAGGAACGAGTTCTCGGTCTGGTGCATCTGTACGCAACGAATCCGGACAATGCACTTGACAAACAGGATCTGGAGTTTGCACTGGCCGTTGCAGGGCAACTGGCGCTGGCTCTGGACAGCCAGTTTGAAAAGGAGTTTTTGAAATCGGAAGTCAGTCAGGTTCGGTCAGCCAACAAGTCGTTACGCAAACAGCTGGAGACGGATCACCAGCTGATTGGTGAGAGTGCTGTGATGCGTGAGTTGAGAGAGCGCATCGGACTGATCGCTGAAACGGACGCGAGTGTGCTGATCCGTGGTGAGAGCGGGTGTGGCAAAGAACTGATTGCACGCATGATCCATGCTCGGAGTCCTCGTCAGGAAAATGCGTTCGTGTGCCTCAACTGTGCGGCACTTAATGAGAGTTTGCTGGAGAGCGAACTGTTTGGACACGAGAAGGGTGCTTTTACCGGCGCGACAGAACGCAAGATTGGTCGCTTCGAACAGGCGGATCAGGGGACGTTGTTTCTGGACGAAGTAGGAGAGATGAGTCCGGCGATTCAGGCCAAGTTCCTGCGAGTACTGGAAGGCCATCCGTTTGAGCGACTTGGGGGGCGAAAGCAGATTCAGGTGGACGTACGGTTGCTTGCTGCGACCAATCGGAATCTGGAAGAAGCTGTCGAGGATGGTGATTTCAGGAAAGACCTGTATTTCCGGCTGCATGTGGCGGAACTCGTCGCTGCTCCATTGCGTGAACGACGTGAAGATATCCTGCCGCTGGCAACCTTCTTTCTGCAGAAATTTGTGGAGAAAACTGGGCGAGTCATCAGTGGATGGACACCGGATGCCGAAGAACTGCTGGTGCAGTATGACTGGCCGGGCAATGTCCGTGAGCTGCAAAACACGGTCGAAAGGACTGTTATCCTGTGCCGAAATGAGGTTGTTCGGGCCGCTGATATTCAGTTGTCAGCACTATCCAGCCGTCTGGCTCCTGATGTTCCCCGACAAACGGAATCTCAGACGTACGAAGAAAGCTCCCTGGCAGACATCGAACGTCAGCACATTATGGCGACTTTGGAACACACAGAATGGAATAAGTCCCGTGCAGCACAGATTCTGGGGATCGAGCGTTCCACACTGGATCGAAAACTAAAACGCTACCACGTTTCACGGCCAGCATAGCCACACAGTGCGAGGTTTGGTGAACTGGCCGGCATTAGAGTCTCGTCCAATGTTGTTCTGGTTCTGACTCATTGTGTGCTTCCTGCCTTGTATCTGTCCTGGTCACAAGTTGAGTGTCGTATTCTGTGCCCCCGGTCTTGAGGTGGTCGCAGGAGCCAACTGCAGCTGGCATACTGTGGCGCACAGGGGCAGCATCTCCCTTCCGACTTTCTCAGCCGCGGCGGTGTCCGCCCAGCCAGCTGCGGGTGGCGACCAGACTTTCGACGAGGTTGCCAGGGAAACCGCAAGGTCAATTGTGGATATTTCCTTCCGGCAGAATCGATTACGCCGTGGATTCTTTTTTGTTGACAATTCGCGTCGTCGCCTCAAGAATCGGCTACGAAAAGGATTTGCGAAATTTCAGTGAAGGAATTACGAACCGGTCCGCTGCATGTAGGTGACGAACTGGTGCGTGTGAGTCTTCAGAGAAGGCATCCGACTGGATTTTCAGGAATGTGACCAACGGAATGGAGGCAGTTTTTTACAATGGTCTCGCACGCTTTGGAGTCAGTGAATGTCGTCGTTGTTCGTCGATGCAGATGTTGCTCTGGATTCGCTCGCAGGAATCGAAGGGTATGAATTTCTCAGTGATCTCGATATTGGATTTGAAGAGGAACTGAAATCACTGGGAGTGGATCCATCCGCCCCAACCGCCGCCAAACCAGGTTCGGAAGAAAAGGTCATGATGCTGGCTGCTCGTTATGCAGCCGGCCTTCCACTGTGGCATAACGATGATTGTTATGACCATGGCCCAGGTAGCGTTGGTAACCTGATTGTGGATGATGATCTGTCCACATCAACTGTTGATGCGAGTGAAGAAGAGTTTGAACTGGCGTAAGCCGCAACCCGGCTCTTGTCCTTCATCAGGCATGGTTTCGACGCTGTCGGGGCCATGCCTGTTTTTCGTTGTGTCGGTTTCAGCAGTTGGTCATCGACTGTCTGACGCTGACTACGAACGGAGAGACGAATTGATATCCCGCTGGCTGTCGCTTTCGCTTGTGTTGGCCGGACTTCACAGCATCGTCTGGGGCTGTGCCATCATTTTTCTGCCAGGTCCAGCTGCACAAGTCTACGGGCTTGCAGAGACTCCACATGATTTGTTTCTATGGCAGGGAACAGGTCTGGTGCTCGTGCTGTTCGGCACGGGGTACCTCATCGCGGCAACAGACCTCGAACGACACTGGCCTGTTGTCTGGATGGGGCTGGCGGCCAAGGTGCTCGGACCAGTCGGCATGCTGGTGGCAGTTTATCGGGAGGAAGTGTCGCCCGATGTTCTCTGGCTGCTGCCGGTCAATGACATCGTCTGGTGGTGGCCGTTTGGAATCGTCGTCAAATGCGGAATTGGCGAGCTGTTCAATAACGCCAGAGAATCCTGAAGCATTCGTTATTCGAACGGCGTTGTATAGCGTCCCCGAGCTGTGTCGTCGTTGAACATGTCCACGGCACTGCTTCGACTATTGGGGCGTCCTCGTCGTGCCCGGCGCTGTTTCTTCCAGCGAGCAATCTGGCGGCTTTCCGTATCTCCGTCCTGCATGAGGCTGACGATGGCATCGCTGTAGAGTGGCCAGACATCAGCCTTGTCTGTGTTTCTGGGAATGCCAAATGTTACCACGTCACAGTGATCGCGCTGACTGGCCCATGCTTCGAGCGTGGTGCCGCGCACTGATTCAGGGAGCTGTTGCAGTTTGAAGTCCAGCCAGTCGGAGACCTCTCGAGCTGACTTCATGGCACCGCGACTGGCGGCGATCAGTCCTTCGTTTCCCTTGACGGAACGGATATGAATGATCCGCTGGGGCTGGTGTTCCTCAATGTACTGCATCACGAACTGCACTTCTTCAGGCAGTTGAACGAACTCATGGTGATCGAGCATGCTGCCGTCTGAAGGAAACTGGTCGTTCAGATAGATTCCGGCTGCGTTTCGATATTTCTGCCGTCGCAGACCGTCCGGATTGAGTGTGCGGAGGATCGTCGATTCGATCCCTCCAACGATGACACTGTTACCGTGGAGGTATCGAGCCAGATCTTCGGTGAGTCCCACTGCCAGCGGATCATGCCCGCCGACACTTCCAACAATGAGTGTTCGAAATCCTCCGTTCCCGACCTTGACTGTTTGGAGTTCCTCTCCGGATGCAGTTGCTGCAACGTTCGCCCATGCGAACGGTCTGGCCCCCGCCAGGGCGCTGCTCGCATCGCGTCTGGATGCGACGCGGGGAGATGATGCAGCCGTCCCTCTCATAGAAACTGCGGCTGTGTGGAGCGAGGATCGTTGGAACGATGTGCATCCTGAGATTATCAGACAAGCCGTGACAGCAGCTGTCCGAAGCCATGGGCGCAACGTTGCCGTCAGAGGGGACTGAAGCATCGTGTCATTTCCGTCGTTGTTTGGGTGGGCCGAACCGACTGAAGTCAGTCGTCAATTCCCAGGTGGTAGCACAGTTGCTCAAACCGTTCCTGGAATTCATCGCTTGATGAATGAACATGCTCAGCTTCGGTGATAAACCGCATGTCTTCTTTGGCGTTGATCCCGTTGGATTCCAGAGCCATTTCGTAGTCGGAGTTATCCTGTCCGTAGACAAACAGCAGTTTGTGTTCGTCCAGCTGAACTTCCATTGGCTTGCGGGGATTCAGGACGGCGATCCCGCAGCAACCGTCATCCAGGAGCATGTCTTCGAAGTCGTAGAGAATGCTTTGAAGCACTGACAGGTCAATGTGTTCCCGGTACAGATCAGTGTGGTTGCCGCTGGCTCCACTGTGACTGGTTTCCAGAACAACATCAACAGATTCGCCAAGCGGATCCAGCAATGACAGGAATGTGTCGAACAGACGTTCGCGCGAAACTGCTGCCATCAAAACCGGTATTCGGGTGCCGGAATTCTGGTCGACGTACCATTCGTGGCGATAACCGGTCTGAGGAACTATATCCAGCGAGTAGGCCGGACGTACTGCATCTGTTAACGTGAAGTCGCCGTATCGAGCCACTTCCATGTGGGCGTTGAGTTCGGCTTCAGAGACATCCACAAAGCTGCTGGAGCCCTGAGGAGATTCGCCGTCACGTGTGGGTGTTTTGAGGAACTTTTTGAGAAAGCCCATTAGGATCTCACCACTGGATATTCTGTTTTAAGAGTTTGCGACACGCTGAGAGCACAAGGTTCGCCGCAATGTTGGTTCATCGCCCAACCCTAGCATGGGAAAACGACTGAACACGGTCGAATCACGGGAGTCGGGGATTTCGTCGGATGAGCCGCCCTTGACACGCGGAACAAGCGGTCCTGCCAGGCTTTAATGGCAGCCGTCCTACCCGAAAAAACGAGCTAAGTCGTATAATCCGTACGTGTCGACACGGCATCACCGATTCGAAATCGCCCAAAACAGGGCTCCGCAAGCTGACGGCTGCCGTCTACAATCACATCTAACGTCCGGTTCAGCTGGCAGCCGCGAAGTGCAACTGACAAACGCAGGTATGAAACGCTGCTGCAAATCGGTTTGGATTTTCCGAAGCCGCATGTTACGCCGCCCCTGACAGACGAACATCATGCCGTTGCAAACTGAATCACTTGAAGAGCCGAGCCTGAACCTCACGCCGATGATCGACATCGTGTTTCTTCTGATTATTTTCTTCATGGTCGGGACGAAATTCAGTGAGATTGAGCAACAGTTTGACATCGAAACGCCCAAGGCAACCGAGCTTGCTCCGATGTCCAGCGCTCCCGACCCGATTATTGTCAATGTCACGCGCGCCGGACGAATCAGTATTGGTGATGCGGAGTTCACTCTCGAAGAACTGAAGCGGCGTCTTGAATCGGCACGAAAAACATATGCCCAGCAGGCTGTGCTCATTCGTGGAGATGGCGAATCGATCTATCAGTCCATCATTGATGTGATGAGTGTGTGTCATCAGGCCCAGGTGCATAAGTTCTCGCTCGCTTTCCAGCCGATTCGGGAAAGTACCCCATGACGGCCATTCGACTGGTACTCGAGAAAGTCTGGCGTGGTACTTCGCTTACTGGAGATGACGTTGTCGTACTCGTGCTGCTGCTCGTGATGGCCGCATCGCTCACGCATCTGGTGACGATGCTCATTACCCGCTGGGGCGATCGCAACATAGCCTTCAAGTCGTTAATCGGCTCCCTCCTCGTCCACGGAGTCTGCCTGTTGGGACTGGAAGTATTTGATCCGCTTCAACCGGACTATGTCCGGGCGTCTCAGGAAATGTTCGAACCCGTTGAGGTTGTCACCGAGGTCCTGATAGAAAGTGAAGATCAGGTTTCATTGAGTCAGTCCGGAAACACCTCAGCACCCGACCGGCCCAGTCAGCCTCAGATAGATCTGGAACGTCTGCCAGTTCCCGCGCGGAAGATGGAGGTCACCGAAGAGACAGAACGCGAGCCGGAAAATCTTGAATCGCTGCAGACGAGTCTGCCGGATGTCACTCAGTTTGTGGAAAATACAGAACCCGAACTGGCGAATCCGGTGGATGCCGGACTTCAGGGGCCTCGCGAAGTCGCAGCCGACGATCCGGGAGCCGAAATTGACACGTTTCACAAACGAAACATGACGGACGTTTTTACCGCTCAGTCCGACCGGACCGCACCGAAATCCGGTGAACCGGAGACGGAACGTCGACCGGTGGAACGTGAATCTGCCGCAGGACAGACGGAAAAACTGGACACACGTGTGAAAATTGATTCGGCGGCAGTTGATCTGGCGACATCGGATTCATCGGCGGGAGTGGCCGTCCGTGTGCCGGAACCGGATGAGATGATCGAGCGGCGTTCTGCCCCTGTTCCCGGGTCGGAGCCGGTAGAGCTGGCAAACATGGATACCGCCATTCGCCCGGAGCGCACTCTGCCAGCTCGATCATTCGAATCACGTCTTCCGCGCCCGGAACGGTCGCGACCGTCGAGCAATGAAAATGCTCGCCCGTCCCGCGTTCCGTCGAAAGCACCTCGAACTCCCATTCCTTTGTCTTCGGCCTACGAGGATGTGCGGGTGGGGTTGCGGGCTCCGGCGGACAGTGATGCATTGCGTGCAGCAGCTGATCTGGTCGAACTGAATGCCAATCGGATTCAGCGTCGTGATCGTCAGCCGGAAGCCTATCGGTTGCGTAGTCGTGAATATCGTCAGGAAGCCGTCTGGAAGTTCGGCGGCACAGAACGATCGGAAGCAACAGTCGAGCGGAGCCTGAAATGGCTGTCGAGCCAGCAGTTGCCGGACGGCCACTGGAATGCGGATGAATTTGGGGCCGGCCTGGTCGACGTGGATGAGCTCGGAGTGAAACGTAACTTCGCCGGACGAGATGCAGACACCGGTCTTAGCGCTTTGGTGACACTCGCATTCCTGGGGGCCGGGTACACTCATGAAGAAGGGCGTTATGCCGTTCAGGTTGATCGTGCTTTGGACTGGCTGATTAGTCAGCAGGGGGAAGACGGTAACCTGGCCGGTGAATCTCGTCGCTACGCACGAATGTACTGCCATGCGATGGCGACTTATGCATTGGCAGAAGCTCTGGCGATGCAGAATGACATGGTGATGGACCCGATCATTGATCCGGACTTGTTGGCTTTGGGGCCATCAACTGCTGCGTCGCTTGCGAGTAGATCGGGAATGTCAGTGGGCTTACCCGTTGCCGTCTACGGAACGACCTGGTCGATGTCAGTGGCTGCGACGGCGGATGCTCAGGCATGGACACTCAGACGAATCAACGATCTGCGACTCCGCTCAGCATTGCTGAAGGCCGTGCGGTTTACGATTCGTCAGCAAAGTCCGGGCGGCGGGTGGCGCTATGCCAAAGGGCAGGTTGGGGATGTCAGCATGTTCGGCTGGCATCTCATGTCGCTGAAGAGTTCGGAACTTGCGGGGGTAAGGATCCCGCAGGCAGTTCGCGATCGTATGTTTCAGTTTATCAATAGTGTTCGGCAGGGTGACCACGGCGGGCTGTTCGGTTATCGCTACGACGAAGAAGTGACACCTGTGATGACAGCGGAGGCACTGTTTTGTCAGCAGATGCTCGGTTTCAAACGTGACACCGCACGAAATGTGGAGTCCGTGCGATATCTGCTGAAGAATCTGCCCAGATTGTCGCAGTTGAATCTCTACTACTGGTACTACGGCACGCTGGCGATGTACCAGTATGGCGGCACGCCATGGGAACAGTGGAACGCTGCGGTGCGTGACACACTGATCGATGAGCAGGTCCGCGAAGGCGTGTTTGCCGGCAGCTGGGACGCAAACGGGCCGTGGGGCCGCTACGGTGGTCGGCTGTATTCAACGGCGCTCGCGACACTGACTCTGGAAGTCTATTATCGTTTGTTGCCGCTCTACCGGATGAACGATCCGGAGTGATGCGGGCTTGGGCTACTGGATGAGTACTTTGACGTGGCTGCCGACAGGCATTTCCGGCCAGCTTCGTCCGGCCGGTTCGACTCGAACTGATGTCACGGCGCGTCCGTTGGCAAGTGACTTGTCCGCCACCGTGGGCAGGTTGGCGACCAGTCCCTCGCATTCATTGTGTCCGTCGAAAAACACTCGGACATTGGACCCCGGTTGCAGTTCAGGCAGATTTTCCGCGGGGGCATGAACCATCAGATAGCGTTGGTCGGTATGCTGAATCTTCAGCATCACTTCGTCCTTCGCCATCCGGTCACCTGCTCGGTAGCGAACACGACCGATCGTCCCATAGCCTGGGCACAGGACGCCGGTTTCGCGGCTCAACTCCTGCATTTGGGCCAGTTTTGAGCTGGCTTGCTGATACCGAGCTTTCAGAGTTTCGACACCGGCAGCCAGTCTCACCTGGCCTGGCAGCTGGCTGCGCATTTGTTCCAGTTGCAGAAGGCGGGCGGCTATCTTTTGAACTTCGACATGCAGCAGATCATCGACGGCAGGTTGAGTTGTTTCCTCTGCAGGAATTTCCGTGACAGTTGCGAGTTTCTTTCGGGCTGTCCGGGCGCTGAGATTGTTGGACCCGGAAACTCCATTGATGAACAGCAGCGAGTTTGGCAGGGTGATGCCTTTTGATTCGCGTAGTTCAGGATACGAGACAGTCTTAAGCAGAGTGGATGCTGATTGTGTTTCGGGGGTTGTCGACGACGATGATGTCGTCATCGGTTGAAGTGTCTGAAACAGCTGCGCTCGGGTTTGGGTTTTAGAAACTTCATGCTGAAGTTCCTGTTCCCTCCACTTCAGATCGATCGCTGCTTGTGCTTCCACTTTCCGCAGTTCACGTTCCAGACTTTGCACGAGTCGCGTCTGTTGAGCGATCAGTTCCAGATGTTCGGTCTTTTCGAGTGTCAGCAGCGTTTCACCGGTAAAGACTTCATCACCGGTGGACACATGGATCGCCAGCAGTCGGGAATCGGCGGGAACTCGAAGTGATGTCACTTCAGCAGCGAGAACAGCAGACATTGGTTGATGAGTCTGACGATTCAGCCACGACACAATGAAGCAGCCAATCAGCAACGCACACACCAGAACTGTAACGGTCCGCGAACCGGATGCAGGCAGCGATTCGATTTGTCCCGGCACGGATACGCTGGAGTGAGATTGAACAATGGCGGCAGGGGACGGAGCGATCAAAGCCCAGGCCTGTTCAACCCACCGATGGCGAAAAATTGAAGAGGCCGACATGCCCAGAGTATCGGCGACTGCAGTCACCTGCTCATTCGACCATGCTGCGATCTGCTCGTAGTAGTAGATGCCCAAATGGTTAAGACCTGCGGCTTCCTGAGTCTGGATGCCGTGGATAATCGTCAGATCGTCCGCGTTTGCCTGATTGGTTTCGTAGACTGGACCCAAACGGGAATCAATTTGATAACCCGGAGGCAGACTGGAATAAGATGTCAGTGCCATGCGACAGTCCCGTCGTCTGTTCTCTTGGATGCAAACGGCAGGCCATAGACGAACCTGCCTGAACCCCCTCAGATTCGATTGCCAGACCAGCGAACCAGGCGCGCAGACATACCGTGCTCGCTGTCCATTCCATCGGCGTTCGTTGAAGGAACCGTTGAAGCTAATCACTGTTGCAATGCGAACGTACTTGCCACAGACAAGGATGGTCGGCACAGAGGAAACCATTTTGGTGAGCAAACAGGCACTTTTGGCATGCGAGATGCATTTCCCTGCATCAAATGCGGCTGTGTTACTTGCCGGGCTGGTTGCTCTGACGGAAAATGTGGGCAGCGCGGGCGACAGAATTGCCGAAGGCCACTGCGATCCTTGTTGGCATTGGTTTTCTGTTCGGGATGTTTGTAAGACCTCCGTGTTTAACCAGCCTTTGTCCGCTGCCTGTTTGCTGCATGTTGTGAGTCGATACGATGAAAAAAGTACAAAGCCAGTTACTTCGAATTGTAGTCCCGGGCATGGTTGCCATGAGTGCGATGGCTGGATTTGCCGTCGCAAACGATGGTGATAAGGTCGAATCACAGACGGCGTTCCGACCAGTGCTGGATCCGGGACCTGCAGGCGAACGTACTCCAAAGTTGGTCCGCGCAAGCGTATTTCCCCGCTATGACAAGCTGGTTCGAGGCGAACGTTGTCTGGTTGCCGTTCAACTAATGGTCAAAGAAGGATGGCACATTGTTGCCAACCCTTCGCAATCGGAGTTCGCTCGACCCACAGAAGTGAAGATGAAGACGAAGCAAAACGTCAGATTGAAGGGCGTGAAGTACCCCAAAGACAAACTGCACAGGATGGAAGGTGAGGAGGAGCCTTATCACGTCTACGACGGAAAGGTCTTCGTCTACGCACTTCTCGAACCGGACGCGAAAGAGAAGGCGGATAAGGCCCAACTCGAGTTTCATATCCGCTATCAGGCCTGCAATGACACCGAGTGTGTCATGGAGACAATTGTCATGAAGGGTAGCCTGCCGCTGGCGGATCCCGGCGATGAAATCAAATTAATTCACGCCGACAAGTTTCCCAAGGCAAAACAGACGAAAGCTGCAAAACCGGGCGCCACCCAGTAGAGTTACCAGGGAGTGATGCCATCTCTGCGGATTGGCACGCAGCGACCTGAAAGGTGTTGTTCCCGTTCCCGCGAATCAATCTGTGGGCCGTTGGGCATCAGTAGAATTCCTGCTCTTCGGGTGATAATTTGCTGTTTGAGTGTAGTTTCCGGTTTCCACATCAGCCGGGAAAATGATAACAAGTCGCAAACTGTCTAGTCTGGCTGAGTATGTCGGTTCAACCCATAGCAGGTGTCAGTGCCCGGACAGAATCTGTCGTGATGACGGAGTACCCGTCGATCGGCGCGATGATGCTTGGTCGGGCCCTTGGCAGCCTTTACAACTGTATTCCCGTCCGCATTTGTGGTCTGACGATTTCGCATTTGTTGTTCGTCCTGCCGACAGCGCCGTTTGCCGTTGGTCTGTACTTTCTGCAAAAAGTGTTCGGTGAGTACTTCGTCTTAACGAATCGTTCCGTCCAGGTCTGGACGGTTCGTTCGGGGCGCCGTATGTCCACTGTGGATCTTGCGAATGTCGAAACCGTCGAAGTCGTGCAGGTACCAGGACAGGAATTCTACAAGGCAGGCGACATTCTGCTGAGAAGTGCAAAGGGCGAGATTCTGGAACGGCTTCATGGGATTCCGGATGCTCCGTCGTTTTGCAACGCGATTCGACGGACAGCTGAAGCGCGTCGAATGGTGCAGGCTTCGATGGCAACAATCGAAGCGCGGGCATAGACCTCTGCTGTCGGCCGGGTTCAGCACGCCATTGAGTCAGAATCCGGGATCTTCTTCTTCCATCTGCGCCTGCAGTTCGTCTCGTTCTTTGCGAGTGATTTCCAGGTCAAACATCAGGTACTTCACGTCCAGTCGCAGCTGGGCGAGTGCTTCCTGAACCAGATTCAGGATCCGTCGACGTCGCCTGACCGATTCGGCCACACGTTCAAATGCAATGCTCAGTTCGCCCCGTTCGTCGGAGCTGATGCCATCGATCAATCGACCCAGTTCCACCAGTTCTGATGGAAGCAGATCCGCCGCAGCGTCCTGAGTACGTTTATGGTTTTTAATGACCGAGGCTCCTGTCTCACCTCCGCATTGGCGGAGATCAGGGGCTGAGGCGGGTTGTGATGCCAGCGGGCAGTCTTGACTGGCTGATACCTCCCATCCTGATTGGTCAGGAAACGACTCTCAATCAATTTCCCGAGGTGCGGACGACGGAAATCGGCAACCGGTTGGATCAACCCGAATAACCAGCTCATTCAGCATTTCATCTGCCCACTGGTCGGGTGAACAGGTGATTTAGGCGTGATAGGCGTGATAGGCGTTTTTAGCTTCCGTTCAGCGGCGCTGGAACGCTCTCGGAAGAATCCATAAAAATCACTAGCATTCCGGACCAGACAGCTGTCAGAGGACGGTGCGTCACCGCGTGAACGCGTGGGGGGCGAAACCGGGACTACGACAGCGTTCGCTGTCTGACCAGTCCGGTGGATTCCAAAATCTCTCAATCTGATGAACTGACACGGATGTCATCCAGCAAACAAATGTGTGTGTTGTGGGCAGCCATTCCGAAGCCGATGTTCCGGCTGGGAATCGGTGTCCTGATCTGTCTCCTGACGCCTGCAGGGACTCAGGCAGCGCAGAAAACAACCAACTGGCTCACTGAGCCCGAAGTCGCCAGGCAACTGCGATTCGAGGGAGTGACCGAGGAAGAAGAACGCGGAACGCCGTTTCAAAGGTTTCGATTCAGGAGCGCCGGGGATGTTCAACGGTGCCGTATTGAAGCGGCGGTGCCGGCAATGCTTCCAAATGTCGAATTCGAGGCCGTCACACAGGTCAACTCGACTCACGCGGGAATTCAGTTGCTGGTGAGACTGGTTCTGCCAAATCAACTTGATCCGAAGACGCAGCGTCCTCTGGTGACATGGTTGCGTGGTGAACGGTCGCAGTCACCATCCGAATGGGAACAGCTACGGGTGTCGCTCACCGACGCAGCGATCACAGAACAGCTGGTTCGTCTGAGAACCGTGCTGGATCCTATCCGCGTTAACGAGGATGGAATGTACATCGATCGGATCGGAATTCAGGCTGAGTTTGGACCGGGCGAGTGTGTGGTTGACCTGCAGCCAGTTGAATACGGTCCGATTGTGCTTCGGCCGAACTCAACTGAGCTGGATCCGGACATGAATCCAGAACCTGCGCTGGCGGGGCCTGTCGAGAATCGCCTTCGCGTGGAGCGAAATCAGGTATTTCTGAACAATGAGCCTAAATTCGTGAGGCTCATGCCGTATCACGGCGAACCTCACGAAAGTCTGGACACACTTGGTGTCAACACATTGTGGGTCGATGATTATCGAACGAGTGACCAGACTCGAATTTTGGCGGAAGAAGGCTACGTGATTGCCGCGATTCCTCCTCACCCCCAGTTTGATCCTAATGATTTCAGTCGGCCCATCGAGGGACTCGGTCCGCTTGATCAGGATGCCAGTGTGACAGACATCTGGATTTTGGGGACGCGCGTGCCCGCATCTGAATGGCCTCATGTGCGAGCCTGGGCGCGAGAGGTCCGTAGTGCAGACCGACTGCGCGGGCGTCCGCTGATGGTCGATGTAACCGGAGCGGAAAGTCTGGTTTCACGACTGTTTGATGTCGTGGGAGTTGGCCAGCCATCAATTCATCGCAATCTGACGACGGGTCAGTCTCGTAACCGGATCCTGCTAAGCAGTCAGCAGGCATCTCGCCTAACGTTGCCATTTTGCTGGATTCAAACCGAATCTCCCAATTCGATGACTCAGTGGCGATCGCAACTGGGACTGCCGCCATTGGTTGTGGAGCCCGAACAGATCACGATGCAGGTCATGGCAGCGTTGTCGGCGGGGGCACGTGCTGTCGCCTACTGGAAGACGAAGCCGTTCGGCCAGGGACAACTCAGTGAGTCCGAAACGGGACTCGCTGTTGCTTTGGCCAACCTGCACATCGATCTTTTTGAATCGTGGCTGGTGCAGGGGCAGGCGCAGTCTTATCTCGCCGTGGACAGCCAGCCCGGTCATCAGCAGCAACTGCGTGGTCAGAACCAGTTTCTACAGAACGCCGTCGGAAGTCCTTTGGTTTCGATCAATCCACTTGAAGAGAAGATTCCACGGAAGCCCGACGCGACAATGATCACCGGTCGGGAAGGTTCTCTGATTCTGCCAGTCATGTGGGATGATTCAACTCAGTTCGTTCCTGATTCACTGTACACTCCCGAAGCGAACCTCACGGTCAGAGCTCGTGAAACAGCATCTGCATCGCAAGTGACCGCCACCGGTGTGAGAGGCATTCGCCGAGTCGAAACGGCAGGCGGGCTTGCTGTGAAGATCCGCGGCCTCGATCAGTTCGCCGCAGTTCTCGTGACATCAGATCCAGCAGCATTCACTGCAATGGCTGAGCGTGTGGACTATGTCGCGCCACGCGCCGCCGAACTTCGTTGCTGGATTGCTCGATTGAAGCACCCTCGCGTGGTGCAGACCTGTGAACAAATCAATCAACTCGCCCCCAACGTTCCACCGTCAGCAGCAAAGAGCCTGGAGAACGCGGGACGGTGGCTGCAGAACGCAGAAGCTGCACTCAACGACGGACGTTTTGTCGAGGCCAGTCGGAATGCGGAACAGTGTCTTCGTGTACTTCGGCACGTCCAGAATCTGTACTGGAAAGATGCCATTCGGCAACTGCCTACACCAACGGCCAGTCCGTTTACGATTGCATTCTCCGGTCTGCCGGAACACTGGCGCATGATGCAGGTAGTTCAGTCGGCGACGCCTTCTGAGAACCTGGTACCAACCGGTACGTTTCGGCGGCCTCAGGAACTGGAAGAGCGGGGATGGCAGTTCCCACAGCGTGAGAAGAATGCATATCTGACGGACACGGATGTTCTTGTTGACCCCAGCGGGAACTCTCGAGTGCTCCGATTTGCTGCTTCCCGCCGTCAAAACGTCCGGACAGTGACGCCCGACCTTCCGTCGATCGTTATCTCAGCACCCGCCATTCCGATCAACGCCGGTGACCTGGTTGAGATTCGGGGACGTGCGCGAATTGGCGGTCGAGTGAGAATGGAAGAAGTGTATCCGCTGATGATCTTTGACAGTGACCTGGGGCCGGAATTCGCGGTTCGCCCGGCACTCGAAACGTCATGGCGATCGTTTCATCTGTACCGCCAGGCATCCGCTTCAGGCCTGCTTCGAGTGTCATTTGCCCTGCAGGGCGGTGCCGACATCCACCTCGACCTGGATAGTTTTTCTGTGAGGAAGGTGGGGCAACTCGAATGGCAGAGCGACGACGAATCGTCGATCCAGCTTCAGCCGATTTCCAGTTCCCGCGTTCAGGACGAGGGGCATTCATTCCCGTCGCTGGACTGGGAATCACCTTTCCGTTGATCTGAGAACGCTTCAGAACTTGCAGGGTTACTTGCAGTCGGTAGTCTGACAGATTACCAACGCCGGGAAGCAGGCGAATTCTGCTCTCGCCCCAGTCCAATACGCACAAAAAAGGTCTATCGGGATGCCAATCGCAACTCCGGAACAATATGCAAAAATGCTGAATGCCGCTCAACAGGGAGGCTATGCCTATCCGGGCATCAATGTGACATCAATCGTTACGATCAACGCGGCCCTTAAAGGCTTCGCCGATGCCGGATCTGACGGCATCATTCAGTTTTCGACCGGAGCCGGGGAATTCGCATCCGGACTGAACGTCAAAGATGCGGTTCACGGAACGACTGTCCTGGCAGAAGCCGCTCATCGACTGGCCGAAAAGTACGATGTCCTGATTGGGCTGCACACCGACCATTGCCAGCCAAAGAAGGTCGATTCATTCCTCAAGCCGCTGATTGCCGAAACAGCCGCACGCCGAGCTGCCGGGAAAGGCAATCTGTTTAACTCTCACATGTACGATGGTTCTGAACTGCCACTGGATAAGAACCTCGCAGAAAGTGTTGAACTTCTCAAACTGTGTGCTGAAAACGACATCATCCTGGAAGTGGAAGCAGGCGTTGTTGGCGGGGAAGAAGATGGAATCGACCATTCCGATGTCGCCGATGAAAAACTGTACACGACTCCGGAAGACATGGTTCAGGTATACGAAGCCCTGAACGGTTTAGGTCGATTCATGTTTGCCGCTACGTTCGGAAACGTTCACGGCCACTACAAGCCAGGTGCCGTGAAGCTGCGACCGGAAATCCTGCGAGACGGACAGAAGGCAGTCACTGACAAGCATGGTGCGGACGCAGAATTTGATCTGGTCTTCCATGGTGGTTCGGGAACTCCCAAGGCTCAGCTGCAGGAAACTCTGGACTACGGCGTTGTGAAAATGAACATCGATACCGACACGCAGTACGCGTTCACTCGCCCTGTCGCTGACTTCATCCTGAAGCACTACGACGAAGTCATGATGATTGACGGTGAGATCGGCAGTAAGAAGGCTTACGATCCGCGGACGACGCTCAAGCTGGCGGAAGCCGGTGTGGCCGCTCGGCTGCAGCGTGCCTGTGACGAACTGAAGAGCAGTGGAAACTCGATCTTCGGTAAAGTCTGATTGGGGCCGTCCAGGTTGTACCAGTTGTGCCGACCGCTCGTATCCAACCAACGATCGGTCGGTTTCTTTTGTGCGGGTCAGGGACACGGCGCGAGCATGCTCAAGTCGCTTCGCAATCAAATGGTCTTCCTGAGCCAGTTCGGGAAACAGTTCGAGACCACCGGCTCGCTGATCGCCAGCAGTCGGTTTCTGGCAAAGACAATCACGAGGTACCTGGCGGATCGTCCGGATCAACCCATCCGCGTACTGGAATGTGGACCCGGTACCGGTGCCTTCACCGATCAGATTGTCCGCCATCTGCGCGCTGGCGATACTTTTGATCTGGTGGAACTCAACGAATCATTTGTTGACGTCCTCAGTCACCGATTCGAATCCGAACAAGCCTGGCAGGCCGTTGATGAACTGTCGAAGATCCACGAAGTTCCTCTCCAGGATTTCGAAACTGAAGGCAACTACGACTTTGTAATTTCCGGATTGCCTCTGAACAACTTTCCGCCGAAGCTCGTAGCTGAGATCATGGATGTCTATTTTCGATTGCTGAAGCCCGCTGGCACGCTGAGCTACTTTGAATACATGTACATTCGGCCGATCCGCAGGAGTGTTGCTCCGGGAGCAGGAGGCCAAAAAATACGTGAGATTCATCAGATTGTTGAGTCCTATCTGGCTCAGCATCGAATCGCGCGAGACACCGTTCTGCTGAATACTCCACCTGCTTGGGTGCAGCATCTGCAGCCGGCATCGGAGCCACAACAGAACGGCTGATGATTTGGGGCGACAGTCCGCTGGAAGATGCAGGTTCACGGAATGGGCAGCAAAACGTATTCACCCGGCCCAAAGCCGAATACTGTGCGGACGTCATCCGGCAGGGTTCTGACCGTTCCTCGCGGCTGGAAGTTGCTGCCGCCGGGTGATGCCACGTTGACGCGTCGTGTCAAAGCCTCCGGTGAACATTGGGTGGTGCAGGAGAAGAATGGGCGTAGGACTTTCTCCAAAGGTGTCTGGGCTCCTGCTGCCGTAATCGATCAGATTCAATCCGATCTGGAAGTCGAACGATCAACGGACGCTTACGCCAAACGCCAGGCTGCGAATGCCCGTCGTCGCCAGAAGGTACAGGACGAATATGTGGAAGACTTCAGAGAGGCGGTCGTTGCTTACTTAAGCTTCCATCCCGACTACGCGGACCTGGAACAGAGTCTGGCTGATGCGATCACGAAACATGCTACGCCTGTTGGCAGTGGGACGGTCGCTCGAACGAAGACGATCCCTGTCGAACGACGAGCTGAAGCGGCTGTGATTGCCTGGATGCGGCACCAGACGACCGCTTACGATTCAATGCAGATCCCTCGCGCCCGTGGAATGCGTCGAGAAGTGCGCAGGATGCTCGCTCAACGGTCAAAGAACCTGCTCAGACGCTACCGTCGTGGTGAAGTCGATACAGACGCCTGCCCGCTGCGCGCCGGACTGTCTTCTGGATCTCAATGAAGGTAGGCTTAGTCCTGTACTCGGTGTGATTCGTGGGTGGTAAGGCGATACCCGCCGGTTTAGTACGTGACAGGCCGTAGAAGCAACGGGAGACAGAATGAACCGTCATTTGTACGTTGTCAGCTGGAAGTCGCTCAGATGTTGTATGCTCACTCTGGTTACTGTGCTGGCAGCTTCAGCGTCTATCCTTTCGGATGACGATGACCGCCCGAGGCATTCCGCCATTCGCATCGATGGAGACTTCACTGACTGGGACTCGATTCAGAAGTACACCGATCCTGAGGATGATACGCACGACACCGAGCCTCGAAGTCTTCACGCGGAGCCTTATCCCGTGACACACCCGGACGTGGACTTGCTGGAATACAGCGTCACACACGACAGCGAAGCGTTCTACTTTTATATGCGAGCTAAAGGCCGAATTGGAAACACCGCCGCTGATCGACCTGGGAGACGACGTCGCCGACCAGCCGGTCGCTACTATGTCACTGTGACGATCGATGTCGATCAGAACGATCAGACGGGTTATTCGCTCAACGAAGGTGGCTATCACCCAACGACTCGTGGCTACGACACCAATGCAGAACTGGAATTCTACGACGGGAAGCTGAACGTTGCGAAATATCTCAATCACGGAGTTGCTGACAAGGCGGCAATGGGACAGGCATTCCTCGATCAGTCTTCAGGTCAGTACCGAGATGGTGTCGACGGTCCCTATCCGGCTGGTTTCATGACTGTTGGTCCAAGTGTCTATAAGAACTACACGGAGTGGGTTTATCACGAAGATGACACAATCACCTTTGTCCACGACAAGGGACCGGCTGTGGGGCTCGGAATCGCCACGTTCGAACGATCAGTGGACCTCTGTCAGATCGAGATGAGATTTCCATTTAAGGGCTTTCTTAAGGATGAGACCGGGAAACCACTGATCGCTGTCGGCAGTGTTGTCGATTTGTCATTCTCGCTGGAAGCAACCGGGGGAGTCGTCCGGATCAACGACCGGTTTTTGGAACGATGGGCGTCAGACACCGGCGAACCGATTCCCGGATACGTCGTGACACAGAGTCAGTAGGCAGCAGGGATCGTCACACGGATCAGCCTGCTGGACGTATCGCGACGTGGATTCGATGAAATCCGGATGGGGAGTGGTGGCGGACTTGCACTCGGAAGCAGGCTCAACGAATGTGCGCCCGAATCCTTCCTGTCTGTTCAAAGGACATATGATGAAGCCGTTGGGTTGCCTGTTTGCTATTGCTTTGTTTGTCTCTGCGACATTGCATGCTGATGATCCTGCACATTCTCGAATCTCCACCACACGCGGTCCGGCCCGGATGCTGGCATTGCCGGACGAAGACGACGTGTTTCAGTTTGTTATCTACGGTGATCGAACCGGTGGCCGACCCGAAGGAGTTCGCATCCTGGAACAGGCCGTCAGGGACACGAACCTGCTGGATCCCGATCTGGTAATGACAGTCGGTGACCTGGTCCAGGGTTACAACCGGACGGCGCAGTGGATGCCGGAGATGAAGGAATTTCGTGAGACCATGGATCGTCTGACATGTCCGTGGTTTCCGGTTGCCGGTAACCACGATGTCTACTGGAAGCGTGATGATCGAACCAAGCCGCCCGGCGAACACGAAGCCAGCTACGAGAAGCACTTCGGCCCGCTGTGGTATGCATTCACTCATCGGAACAGCGGTTTCGTGGTCCTCTACACCGATGAGGGTGACCTGCGCACTGGTGAAAAAGGATTCAATCAGGGGCGGCAGCAGACGATGAGTCCCGAGCAGCTGAAGTTCCTTCGACAGGCACTGGAAGATCTGCAGGACCGCGAACATGTGTTTGTGTTCATGCATCATCCTCGCTGGATAGCTGGGCGATACGTCGGAGGTAACTGGGACACAGTTCACAGCGCGTTGGCTGCGGCAGGAAATGTGAAAGCCGTATTTGCCGGACACATTCATCGCATGCGTTACGACGGGGTCCGCGACGGAATTCAGTATTATGCTTTGGCGACCACCGGCGGGCATCTGTCGCAGGAAACTCCAGGGCTGGGTTATCTGCATCACTACAACGTCGTCACCGTACGACCTGATCGAGTCTCCGTGGCGACGGTTCCGGTTGAGGGGCTCATTGATCCTAAGCAGTTCACTGAAGAATTCCTGACCGATGCCGCACTGGCCGCATCTACCCGGCCTCGTCGCAAGGCCGACGCTGTGGGATTGAGCGTCGATGGAGCGGCAGACACCGTGTATGATGTCGTTCTGAAGAACCCGTCTCAGCGTACCATTACCATCACTGTGGAATCAGATGCGGGTCAGGACTGGCGTGTCTTCCCGGATCATCAGCATATTGACATCAAAGCCGGTGAGTCAGCTTCGATGAAGTTTCGGTTCCTGCGGGAAGAGGCCGAAGATCTGAAGACATTCACAATTCCTCAGTTGCGAAGTACTGTGAGTTATCATGGCGATAACGTACAGATTGCGGTAGGGGAGCAGGTCACACCTGTTGATGTAGTGATTCAGACTCCACCGGACTTCTTTGACGCAGCAGAATCTGGCGCGGTGAGTCTGGCAGAAAAGAAGGCTGCGGTGCGTGTGGATTCGGCGGGATTCAGATTACCGCAGGGGCCATTTACGGTTGAGGCGTGGGTGAAGCTTCCGACCAGATTCGGAGGCAGCCGAGGGATCGTGGCAAAGACTCAGCTGTCCGAGTACGGCTTGTACATGAACGGCGGTGTGCCCCAGTTTGATGTGCATCTCAACGGAAACTATGTGAATGCGGTTTCTGACACGAAGCTGTCACCGGAGAAGTGGACGCACGTTGCGGGTGTCTTTGACGGCCAGCAGGTACGGATCTATCTGAATGGAACGGTTGCGGGAACAGCTGCCGGGCGGGGCACTCGAACGCTGAATGATCTGCCGCTGTACCTCGGAGCCGATCCCGACGGCTCAGGAAACGCAACTCGCTCGTTTGGCGGTCAGGTGGACGAAGTTCGTCTGTCGAGTTCAGTGCGTTACACCGACGATTTTGAACCATCACGGCGATTCGAGCCGGACGATTCGACAGTTTTGCTGTTTCATCTGGACCAGTCCGTTGGACCTTACGTGATCGACGTCTCACCCACAAAGACAATCGGCCAGTTGGTCGGCGGAGCTACCGTCAGTGCAGCGGAGTAACCGTACCGGCAAGTCCAGGTGTGAGGAAAGACCGGACAGTAGTTTAGCGTGATCGGAATGTTTCGCTCGTCAGGACTTCGACGACGATTGTTTGCAGGCCGTAGTTGTCGGCTTTCGCGCGGTCAAGTATTTCATTGATCTCGTACTGGTCACTCGGTTCCATGAGTCGACCGGTTGTGTAGCTGAGTAGTTTCTCAATCAGGGCGTGAGTGAACAGGTCGAAGCGGCTGGATAACAACACCTGCTTGAAACCGGCGAAGTCTTCGTAGGTTTCTCCGGACGGGAATGTTCCTGATGGATCAACTTTTGGAGCCGGTGCATCGTCCTTGGTCCTTCTGTACTCGTTTCTCCATCGCCCGATTGGGTCGTACGATTCGAGTGCGTAGCCCAGTGGGTCGATCTTCCGATGGCATATGGAACATGCCTGGTCGCTGCTGTGTCTGGCGAGCTTCTCGCGAATCGTTGTGGCACCACTTGTGTCCGATTCGATTTCCGGAACTTCGTCGGGCGGTGGTGGTGGAGGTGTTCCCAGAAGACTCTCCAGAACCCAGGCACCACGTGTGACCGGAGATGTGCCAACTCCGTCGGCGCTGACGGTCAAAACCGCCGCCATTCCCAGGAGACCTCCACGCTGATCGTCTTCAGTCAGGCTGACACGCTGAAAACCATCAGCCAGTCGAAGTGTTTCTCGCGCGGGCAGCTGGTACAGCGAGGCCAGGTTCTTGTCCACGAAGGCGTAGTCGGCATCCAGGAATTCGCTGACAGGTTTGTTTTCATCGAGCAAGTGGCGGAAGAACAGATGGACTTCCTGCTTCATCGATTCGGGCAGATTCTGAGCGTAGTACTCCCATGCGAATGTTCGAGGAGGAGGCAGATCCCCGAGGCTTCGCAGGTTCAGCCAGCTGTCCAGAAAACCACTGACAAGTTCGCTGGAACGCTCATCACTGAGCAGTCGACTAACCTGCTTCTTCAATTCGTCTGATCCGGTCAGCTGTCCGGACTCCGCTACAGCGAACAGCTCATCATCAGGCGGTGCGGCCCATAGGGCGTAGGAAAGACGCGACGCCAGGTCGAACGGATGGAGTTCGCGTTCATCTTCCGGTGTGATCTCACTCAGATATAGAAACGATGGCGAGCAGAGAATCATTTTCAGCGTGTCGAGTGCTGCCTGACGTGGCGTTGCCCCTTCTGACACCCGTTGATGATAGAGCGTTTCGATGGAGTTCCTGTCGGTTTGGTTCAGAGGACGACGGTAGGCTCTCTGGGCAAATCCAAGCACTTGTTCGACGGCGCAATCCGGCTCGAACCCATTGGTGCCAAAGACGGCGAGTTCTTCTTTGACTCCATCGGGTTCCGCAATCGGACCGTTGATTTTGATCTCGCCAATCTTGATGTGAGGCAGTGCGCCTGTGCGGAGCATGTGGGCACGTCGGACGCCGCTCGCGTTCTTGACGTCTTTGAACTCTTCTTTGTATCGCTTGTTAATCTGGATGACGGACGCCCTCGATTCGTACGGTCCGTTAGGGAAGATGAAACGAGGCGTTTGTCCGGCTTCCAGCCAGACCCGAAAGCTCAGCCATTCCGGTGCTTCATCCGGCACGATGGCGCTTGCCAGGATAGGTTCGATGGCCTGAGGGTAGTGGATGTGGCCCTTGGTTGCGTCACCGGGAACCACAGCGATCTGAAATGGTTCAGAGAAGTCGATGCGAAATATCTTAGGGTCGTAGTGCGTATCACGGTGCATCGCTTGCGCATGGACTTCGATGTTATACAGGCCTGAAACCGGGACACCTTCCAGGAAGTCTTCGATATGGCCATAACCACCTTGCCGAGTGTCAGTATTGGGCTGTTCGTACAGGCACAGGTATTCATACTTGAACACACTTTTGTGCGCTCCACTTAGTTCTTCGTACTGTCGAAAATTGTCGGTGAAATGCCAGGACTGAGGTTCCTTGTCAGACGTACCAAGCCGGGATTCCACGAGTCGCGACGCGGCCTGAAAGTACTGATCCAGCAGGAAACCGGATGTCACCAGTGACGCGCCGATGTTGTCCATGTGCTGGCTGGTTTCATCCTGAGGGAAGTCGGCTGTCAGTCCCAGCGTGTCGACTCGACGGCCAAATAACGTGGCCAGTGTGTTTTCGTATTCACGGTGAGTCAGCCGCCGAATGACGGTGCGTGCACCTGTGCTTTCAAAATGCTGGCGAGCCTCCAGGACGCTGTCCCGCAAAGCAGTCAGCAGTACCAGCCGCTGTTCATCGGGCGGCTGTTCTGCATCCTCAGGTGGCATCTGTCTGAGTGTCACCTGATTGATGATTTCATTGACTGCGATGAGCTCTTGCTCATCGGTGATGGGCAATGAGAACGATTCGAACTCTCGTTCACCTTCCGCTTTATCGGCATCGTGGCATTGGATGCAGTATTGGCCAAGGAACTTCGAAACAACCTTGCCGTTTGATTGGTCTGCTGCACCTGCTGTGGAAGCGGCGATCAGGCAGATCGCAACCACTCCGGCAATGCAAAAGGGATCACGGTGACCAAAGGCGAAGGAATGCATGTTCATCGCTATGAGAACGTGCCGTTGCTGGTTCCGAACGATTCCTTCTCAATGCCCATCCGTTGCGCAATGTCGAGGTACAGGTTGCACAACGGCACTTTGCCGGAGCGGGTGGCCGCTACGTTGCGGAATTCACCATGCCCATAGCCACCACCTGCCATAATGATCGGCAGGTCTGTATTGGTGTGAGAGCTGGCGTTCCCCATCCCGCTGCCGAACAGGACCGCTGTGGATTCCAGCAGCGATTGCTCACCGTCCTGCATCTCATCCAGCCTTGTCAGGAACTTCCCGAATTGCTCGAGCTGGTATGTTTCAAGAACGACCAGCTGGTCGATCGTTTCTTCCTGATTGCCGTGATGAGACAAGTGATGATAGGACTCTTCAATGCCTAGATGCTGAGGCAGAAAGCTACCTCCGATTTCCAGTGTGGCGACTCGTGTGGAGTCGGTTTGTAATGCCAGAGCGATCAACTCATACAGCATCGGCAGATCGTCTACTGTGTTCTGGTTGGCCGGCTTTTCAAACGGAGCTTCCGGTTTCGGTTGATCGGCCCAGCGTGTGCGCGCTTCCAATCGTTTCTCAACGTCACGAATGGAACTGAAGTACTCATCCAGTTTGGTTCTGTCTTCCTGGTTGACTCGCTTTGAAAGTGAGTGCGCTTCCTCACGAACGGAGTCGAGAATGGATGCCTGCAGTGAGTTCTCTTGAACTCGTTGTGCCAGGCGTTCCTTTGAATCTGTCACAAAGAGTTTGTCAAACAGCTCCGCTGGACCTGTGATCGGTGGAACTCGCACACCGGAGCGAGTCCACGACATTTGACACCCTCCGTGAATGCCGCCTTCGGAGCCAACGGTGAGTGAAGGGAATCGGGTTTGTCGTCCCACTTCATCGGCGATGAACTGGTCGATGGTGACGTTACCGTCTTTACGGTTCTTTGATTCGTGGTGCAGCAGGCCGGACAGGAATGTATGGACCGCGAAGTGTCCGCCTTTGATTCCGTGGTCGAGGCCTCGATAGATCGTGATTTGATCGCGGTTGGTTGCAAGTGGCGTCAGCAGCCGCGTTTCCTCAAACTCTCTACCGGCTGTTTCAGGGAAAAGATGCTTGACCTGAAAGCCGAGCAGATTGCCAACGGCCACGAACCGCTTTGCACCCATACCCGCGCCAAGAGATGCAGCGACAACGGATCTTCCACCGACTGAATCGGCCATCCAGGCAGAGCAAGCGAGGCAGCAGCAGACCGAAGAACAAGACGGCGTCGGTTGAAAGAAGGATTCATGTCGCCAGTTTAACGAAAACATCTTCACAATGGAACGTTCTTGGCCGATGACGGGTGTGCATTTGCAGCGCCACAGGCCTCCAGATTCGGCGAAGTCAGAGTTTCAGAACGCGTTCGGCGTTTCCTCGGTAGATCTTCGTTCGGACATCCGGTGGTAGTTCGAGTTGTCGGAAGACTTCGAATTGAGGCACATGCTGTCCTGGTTGCAGGTAGTCGGTACCGAAACAGATTCGGTCCTGACGGCGAATCAGAAACTCGCGACCGAATTCCATGTCTCGACTGATCGCATTGGATCCCGACCCGGCGGACAGGTCGCCGTAGATGTTTGGATACGTTTCCATCAGGCGATCAATCGCTCCGCCAGGCAGAACTTTTCCCTTCGGATATCCGCCCAGAGATTTCTGGTCATCGAGTCCGGAAATCGATGCCCACCAGCCTGGTCCGTGTCCGATGAAGTTGAGTTCCGGAAACGAGCGAATTGCGTTTTCCAGTCGAGGCAGTCCGGGTTGGTCTTTGCCGCGAATGTTATCGATGTGGAACAGCAGGGGAATGCGAACTTCCTGGCACGCTTCGTAGACCCGCATCATCAGCGGGTCGTCGAAGTCGAGACCGACCTTGTGTTCTCCGAATCCCTTGGCTCCCTGATCCACGTACTTACGAAGAATGTCAACCAGTCCTTCCA
>Ga0180430_10000139_pt1 | contig 80218 bp, 64 predicted proteins | sample SS_ome_9_FD_132999 | JGI IMG/M metagenome (GOLD analysis project Ga0180430, IMG submission 132999) | Hypersaline lake sediment archaeal communities from the Salton Sea, California, USA - SS_1_S_2 metaG | ecosystem: Environmental > Aquatic > Non-marine Saline and Alkaline > Hypersaline >...
ATTGAAGGCCCTGCGACCGAATTCAGGCGACAGACGCGCGTTCAGCTCAATATGCACGCCGCCAATCCCCAGAAACGACCTCGAACCCACAAATCGCGCGGCCACGTGAGACATGCGGGTTAGCGGACCGACCGTTAGATTTGATCGGGCCGTGTGGAAATACTCTCTCAGCACACATTCTCAGGAAGGACTCTCAAGCTCTGTTGCTTCAGTCCAGTGGTCCGGATTCGAAATCGGATGAGTTCACCCAACCGGCTCGGGGCTTCTCGCCACTTGTGAAACGCTCATAGAAGTGATCGGTGGCAGGACTTGAATACGGGTATTCATCAAACACGTGGCCACGACCTTCCATACGTGGATCGTTCTGTTGTCGCAGTTCTGTTTCCATCTGATCTCTGTACCGCAGCAGCCTGCTCCGGTGCTGAGGCAGTTCGGCCAGGTTCCTGACACAATCAGCATCCACCGACAGATCGTAGAGTTCTTCGCTCGGTCGCTTGCCGAAGCACAGCTTCCAGTGCGGAGCGGCCTGCGGATTTGATCGGCGCTCATTGAGAATCACGGTTTTGGTGGGGCTGCCGTCGCAGTTCAAATAGCCGGTTTCAGGATTGCCGGCCGGCCAGCGAGAGGGATCGTAGTTCTTCAGGTACAGCCAGTTGTCTCGAACGATGCCTCGAATCGGATAGCCGCCTGCATTGGGTCGCCCGATGTCATGGCGTTCCTTTCCGATCAGGACATGATCACGATACGTCGTCACCTGTCCGGACTGTGTCGACCGGAAAATGTCAAACAGGCTGGTGCCGGAGGTGGGCGCCATCCCTGTGTCATTCCATTCGAGTCCGGCGGCTTTGATCATGGTTGCGGCTATATCGGTGAATTTCACATAGTCGGTGACGACGCGCCCGGGATTCGAGATCCCGTCGGGCCACATCGCCGCCATCGGAATATGATTGGAATGCTCATATGCCTGCCCCTTGCAACGAGGAAACGGCATGCCGTGATCTGATGTGGCAATGATGAGTGTGTTTTCCAGTTGACCGGCCGCAGCAATGGTTTCGATGATTCGTCCCAGGTGATGATCAAAGTGTTCCACTTCAAAGGCGTAGTCGAGCATGTCGTTGCGAATCGTCTCGTTGTCCGGCCAGTACGAAGGGACACGAGGAATGTCGTTCAGCTTCTTGTCCGAGGAGTGCAGTCCAACGCCGTATTGGTAGTGACGGTGAGGTTCCAGAGTTCCGAACCAGAAGAACCACGGCTGGTCATCAGAAGTGGATCGCAGAAAGTCGTCGAAGTTAGATGCATAGTCATTGGAAGAAATTCCTTCGACCGGTGAGCGTAGTTTGCGACGATTGAAGGGGACTCCTGTCATCTGCCGTGGTTTTCCATCGGCTGTCTTCGCGATGCCGGGCCCCCAGCCTTTTCCGGTGGTGCCGACGGAGTACCCGTTTGCTGCCAGGACTTCGACGTACGATTTGAACTTCACAGGAAAGATGCACATGTGATTGCATGCTTCTTCGAGCTGCCAGGAGTTGCGTCCGGTGAGCAGAATTGACCGGGCTGGTGCACACTTGGCATTGGGAGTGTAGGCACGATCGAATCGAATGCCGGCACGTGCGATTCGATCAAATGTTGGTGTGTCGATCCATTCGCAGTCGTAGACACTGGCGTGTCCGAACGACCAGTCATCGGCGATTGCGAACAGGATATTAGGGCGATCAGCGGCTTGTGAATTGTCGTAGCAGACAGTCAGAGCGATGATAACGAGAATCCTGGTTCCTTGTGTCATGTGGTCACCATAGATTCGTGAGAGACAGTTTTCGATCGAATTCACACTTTACGATATGATTGTCGGGAAGGCGGTGTCGAGCTATTTGAGTGTTCCGGTTAGACTGATTGGAATCGCGGACACTGCTCCGGTAGTTGGTGAACTGGCCCTGCAACCTGTGACCGGCAACACTCATGAAGAAACGCGGATTTCGAAACTGGGTTCTCAACCGAATTGAGACTCAGCGAAAGCTGACACTGGCTGCGGCCGTCGGCATGGTCGCCGTCGGCTTACTGTTGTTGCTCGTGGAAGCAGGTTTGTTGTTTCTACTGTTGCTGACCGCCTACAGTTTCACAACGGCCTTTGTAATTGTGGTCGGACTGTTCGGATGTCTGGGGGCGTATTCCTGGCTCCGTGCGCAGAAGGAACTCGTCGACAGGAAACATCAGGCAGCCTGTCATACGACTGTGGTTGAACTACGTGTCGTTCCCCCAGTTTCAGATGTCTGGAGCTGGGCGTTTGGGAGTATGGACCCTGACAGAAGCCTCATCGACAAGTTCGTTGCTGTAACAATGCAGGCACCTCGGCTGTTTTGCGCCGCATGGTACACATGGCACCGCCTGGAAGATGTTCAGAATATCGACAAAGAAGCCACCGTTGAGGTGATGAAGGTCTTGTTTCGAAGTGACCACAGTGTTCGTGTTGAGGAGATTGACGACAAGCTCGAGGACGAAGATCTGGTCCAGACAATTCGAGATGTGTCACTGCTGGATGGAATTGTGTTTCTGACGAAAGACGAAATCACAATTTCCATTGCCCCTCGGCTGAATGAGGATCTTGACGCATGGCGTGCTGAGACGGAAAAGCCTGTGGAGCCGGAGACGCTCTGATTGTCCGAGCTGAGTCCGGCGCGGAAACCGAGTCGCGAAACTGCAGAGAGCCGTCTACAATTCCTGCATGTCTGTTTCCGTCTCCCATGTCGAACTTCCGACAGAAGTTTGTTCGCTGATTGAATCCGTTCGGCAACGGCTTCGGCGTTATGCGCTCATGTCTGGCATCTGCGGATTCGTCATTGCTTCCATTGTGACTTTTTGGGTAACGATGGGTCTGGACTTCAGCTGGTTTGCTCTACAGCGACTGGAGCTGCCAGTCAGTCTTCGAGCGGCACTCCTGGCGATGATGCTTACCGGTGGACTCTGGTTACTGATTCGCAATGTTGCTCAACCACTGTTGCGGCGAATTCAGGATCGGGATCTGGCGTTGCTCGTCGAACGCCGGTTTCCTGCTTTCCAGGATCGCTTGATTACATCGGTGGAAGGTGTGGAAGGTCTGCAGGTCAATGGCCCGTTGTCGGTTCAGATGCTTGATAAGACGGTGACGGCGACTGCTGAGCTATCTCAAACGACCGATATCGAAGCTGTCTTTGATGACAAACCGCTTCGGCAGCGGGCGTGGATTGCCGGTTTGTTGGTCCTTTCTATCGCTGGCCTGGGGGCAGCGGCTCCGGAATCAATTCCACGCTGGTGGAATGCGTTTGTGCGGTGTGAAACGACTTACCACGAGCGGACCACGAGTCTTGAGATCCGTGTCGTTCAGCAACCGGGTGACCGGCGGATCGCGTTTCGGAATGAAGCAGGTCGGAGCATCTATCGGCATCCTCGCGGAAACGATCTGGAATTGGAACTGGCCGTACCCGAAGAGATGTCACCGTCCGGCAAACCGTGGGTGGTGCCGGAGCGAGTGCGTGTGGACGTACGTCGGCCCGATGGTTCAACGAGTCGAACGTATGTTGCGGTGACCTCGGAGAATCTGTTTCGTTACGTGGTCACTCGGCTGCAGGACGATCTGGAAATCGACATCCTGGCTGGCGACTTTCGAATTCCACAGCCACTGTTAGTTCGCTCTGTTACCCCACCGGCTCTGGACTCGGTCGGACTGGATTGCAAATATCCTGAGTACACCGGATGGAATCAACTTCGAGAGACTGAGCTGACAGTCACGGGAAGCGAAGCATCACTTCCTGTGGGGACTCGGTTTAGCCTCAAAGCGGCCAGTAGTAAGCCGCTTCAGAAGGTCAGGATTACAACGGATGCTTTTGAAGTTCACGGTGATTCAGAAGCGTCGTTGCTGGAGTACCGCGAATCCAGCACGGTGATGGATGGTCCGGCGTTGCTGTCCGGAGACGGACTCGAAATCACAGCGAACTTTCTGCTGGCACCTGACCCAGTTGGAGACAGTGTGACTTCAGAGGCCGGGTCTGTTCTTTCGGAGAACGGGACGTTGAAGATTGGGCCAGGGACTGCTTTGAAGTTCTCGCTCCACGATCAGGACGATGTGATTTCCACCAGACCACTCGTGTTTCGCATCGTCGGCGTCGCCGATCAGGCACCGGTGATTGATGCGCAGGTCGATGGAGTCGACAGGGCTGTAACACGGCGCGCCGTGATTCCGTTTGTTGGTTCGATTCGGGACGACTACGGACTCAAGTCAGCGGGATTCGAATTCCTCGTTGATGACGAAACGCAATGGCGTCCACGACCGTTTTCCAGGCCCGTGGTATCAGATGCGACGGAGTTTATTCTGGGGAGCGAAGCGGAACCGGAGTCCGAGAAAGGACGCAGTCCCGAACTCTTCAACGTACAGCCGCTGGACCTGACAGAGGGACAAACTCTGTCCCTCGCGATTGTCGGTACGGATGGATGCGAGATTGGCGAACCGCATATTTCCCGAGGAGATCCGGTGGTATTCCGAATTGTCAGCAACGAGGAGCTACTGTCGCTGTTGTACACCAGAGAGATCAACCTGCGTAGGCGATTCGAAGATGTGATTCGGGAACTGGAAGAGGTGCGTGACGATCTGAATTTTCATGAGCAGGTAGCAAAGAGGATCGAAACCGCTGGCGATTCCGCGAAGCCGGAAGATCGTGCCGGACTGACCACATCGGCGACACGCAGTGGAAATGTTCTGCGACGTCAGACCAATGAACTCAAATCGATCGTACTGGGGTTTGACAGCATCATCCAGCAGCTCATCAATAACGCCGTTCCACCGGCTCAGTTGTCGCAGGCAATGCGGAAGAACATTGTGCTGCCTATGCAGCGGGTGGTAGATCAGGATCTTCCGAAAGCGGACCGGTCTGTCAGCCGATTTCGTGTGGCCGCTTCTTCACGCGAGCCAGCCGCAGAACTCATTGTGGAGGCTGAACAGGAAGTGGCCAGTGTCGTCGTGAGTTTGAAACAAACCCTGGAAGAAGTCCGCGATATGGCGGAATTCCATGAGGTACTCAGCGATCTGAGAGCCATGCAGGAAGAGCAGAAACGAATTCTGCAGGACACAAAACGTCTCAAGCGGAAACGACTGATTGATGAGTTGTAGCAGAGCCTGACGTCAGTGAGTTACGGTGCTTCCGAATTGCTACTCTGGCCGTCCGAATCGTGAACCGGCCGAAACACGGTAGCCGTTCGCAAACGATGCGGCATCCATCGCCCGTTTTCCCTGCGGCTGAATGCGGTGAATCTGCAGTGGTCCGGAGCCGGTTGAGACAACAAGTCGTTTGCCTGTTTCGATGACGGTGCCAGGTGTCTTTGCGGATGATTCACTCAACGGTTCTGTGTCGATGACGATGCATGGTAGTGCCTTGCCGTCAACCAGCAGATTCGTGCTGGCTTTGGGCCAGGGCTGCATCGCTCGAACGTGGCAGTCGATTTCGGCAGCGGATTGATTCCAGGCAATGATTCCGTCTTCCTTGCGAATCTTCGGAGCCAAACTCACCATGCTGGAATCCTGGTGTTCAAAGTGTGCCGTACCGTCTTCCAGGTGAGTGAGGACTTCCAGCGTCAGCGGGCCGCTCAGTTGAGCGAGACGTTCCATCAGTTCGCCTGATGTTTCTTTGCTGCCGATCGGCGTGATAACCTCTCCGACGATCGGTCCGGAATCCAGTGCCGGTTCGATTTGAAATATTGTGACGCCGGTTTTCTCATCACCTTTCCAGATCGAGTATTGGACAGGTGCAGCTCCACGATGACGTGGCAACAAAGAACCGTGCAGATTGAAGGCACCCAGCCGAGGAATCGCCAGGAATTCGGGCTTCAGGATTTGCCCATAGGCAGCCACGACGAACGCGTCTGCGTTGAGTTTCTTCAGGTCATCCAGCACTTCCGGAACGTTGACGCGTTCCGGCTGACTCACCGGGATGCTGTTTTCTTCAGCCAGGAGCTTCACGGGGTTGATGTGTCGATGATGGCCACGTCCGGTTCGATCCGGCTGCGTGTAAACAGCAGCAACATCATGTTCGGACGCAATCAACGTACGAAATGGTGGGAGTGCGAAGGAACCGGTTCCAAAGAGTGCAATTCTCATAGGGGCATCAGTATGGGTGGCAGATTGACGTTCCAAACAGCTGGTCGCCGACACCATAGAAATATCGGCGAGCGAAGACGAGATCTCATCGAAAGTTGCACACAGGAAACCAGCGATTATCGCCTACCCCGATTCCTCAAGGCGTCGATCAGCACGGCGACGACGATGACTGCTCCGGTGATGATTTGCTTGTTGGCGTCCGACACGCCCAGTTGAGCCAGTCCGGTTTGCAGGACGGCGATGATGAGAACACCGATGAACGAGCTGATGACGTTTCCTCTGCCACCCATCAGGCTCGTTCCGCCGATGACACACGCGGCGATTGCAGACAGTTCGATGCCGATCGCTGCATTGGGATCAGCGCTCGACAGGCGAGACGTTTGAGCCAGGCCCGCGAATGCGCACAGAACACCGCTGATCATAAAGACGATGACTGAATAAGGAGCGGTCCTGATCCCGGACATGCGGACGACTTCTGAGTTGGTTCCGATCGCAACACAGTAACGGCCAAACACCGTTCGGCTCAGCAGGAACTGTCCTGCGAGGACTGTGAATGCTGCCAATAGAAATGCGGGTGACAGCAGCAGGCCGGGGAGTGGTCCTCCAATGATCTCAACTGCAGATCCAATGTACTTGGTTTGCGAATCGGTGACGACTTTTGTCGCTCCTCGGCCCATTTCGAGCATGCCGAGCGTGACGATGAAGGAGGGAACTCCAAACCCAATTGAGACCGCCCCATTTAGCAAACCACAGATGGCACCGGTCATCAGGCACAGTGGAATGGCGGCCCAAAGTGACCATTGATGGTCCACCATGAATGCACCGAGGATAGCCGAAGACAGCGCGAGGACAGAACCAACCGACAAATCAATTCCACCGATGATGAGTACGAATGTCATGCCGACGGCGATGAAGGTCAGGTCGGGAATCTGATTGGCGATTGAAATGAGGGTCGAACGCTGAAAGAAGTTCTCGCTCTGGAATCCGAAAACGGCAATCATCACGGCGAGAACGATCAGCAATCCGACGTATTGGACGAATGCTGCGATCAGTCGTTTTTTGCTACTCATTCCAGGTTCCGATTCTGACCGAACCACCTAATTCAATTCCGTGCGCTGTAGCCGGAGAACGCTGCCTGCATAATTCTCTCGTATGACCAGTCGGGCCGCGCGAATGTTCCGGATATTCGTCCCTGTGACATCACTGCAATGCGGTCGCAGGTTTCCAGGAGTTCTTCAAGGTCACTACTGACGACGACAATTCCTTTCTCGTCCCTGGCGAGTGATTCGAACAGCCGGTAGATGCATCGTCTGGCAGGAATGTCGATGCCACGAGTGGGCTCATCGAACAGAAACACGTCTGCATCACGGATGAGCCACCTCGCGACTGCGACCTTCTGCTGGTTGCCTCCGCTGAGCGTTTCGACCGTTTGTTCAATGTCGTTGTATCGTGTTTCCAGTTCGCGACACATCCCGGTGGCAGACTGCTCTTCAGCATGACGCCGGACGATTCCACCGCGGGAGAATTCTTCGGACAACGATGCCAGTGTGGAATTCGATCGAATTGACTGTGAAAGCAGCAAACCGTCGTCCTTGCGGTCTTCAGTGACCATTGCAATTCCTGACGCAACTGCATCACGGGGGTGATAGAAGTGCTTTGGTGTTGGATCGTCGCCAAGATAGATGCATCCGGAATCAACGTGGTCCGCTCCGAAGATCAGTCGAAGAAGTTCTGTTCGTCCTGAACCGACCAGTCCGGCAATTCCCAATCGTTCGCCTCGCCGGACCTCTAACGCGACATCCTGAACTATACCGCGCGACAGTCCCTCGACTCGCAGTGCTGGCTGGTTGCGTGCATACGACTGATGGTCGCTGGTCACGTGATTGGCGGATTCTTCACCACTCATCAGGGAGACCATTCTGTCGGTCGGCAGGTGTTCGGTGTCGAATGTTCCGACAGAGCTACCGTCGCGAAGGACGGAAATGCGATCAGAAATCCGGGAAACTTCATCCAGCCGATGACTGATGTAGATAATCCCAACACCGCTGTCACGAAGCTGTTTCAACCATGCAAACAGTCGTTCTGTTTCTGCGGCACTCAGAGCGGCAGTGGGTTCATCCAGAATCAGCAGCCGGCATTCACGATCGAGTGCTCCGGCAATTTCAATCATCTGCTGCAGGCCAACTCCCAGAGAACCGACGGGTGTTTCGGTAGCCACGTCGTTGAGGCCAAACCGGTCGAGCAGATTTCGAGCTGACTGGTTCAGTTTCGCTCTGTGGATTACTCCGCCAACCGAATGAAGACGCGTCAGAAACAGATTCTCGGCAACCGATAGTGTCGAGATCAGGTTAAGTTCCTGCTGAACGATCTGCACGCCTCGTCGTTCAGCATCCCGCGTGCTAGCAGGTGTGAACCGGGTGCCGCCAAGCTGCATCTGACCATTGGTTGCCCGGACCAGGCCTGCGATGATTCTCACAGTTGTGCTCTTGCCCGCTCCGTTTGAACCGAGCAGAGCGTGAACCTCCCCGGCACGAATCTGCAGGTTGCAGTCTTTCAGTACGGTGACGGAGCCAAAACGTTTCGTGAGTCCAGCGGCTTCCAGAAGATACTCGGCTGAAGAAGTCACTCCGCGAGAGTCTCCTGTGTAATCAGGTCGACCGGTGTTTCGATGTCTTCCGTGTCATTATCTGGTGTCTGTAGCAGCTTTAGGGCGGCTTCAATTCCAAAGACGGCCAGCTGGTCTCCGTGCTGGTCGACGGTCGCCAAAACCTTGTCTTCTCGAATGGCCTGCTGGACAGCGGAGATGTTGTCGAATCCGACGATGAGGACTTCTCCCGAGCGACCGGCACTCCTGACAGCGGCGATTGCGCCGAGCGCCATGCTGTCATTGGCGGCCAGGATTGCTTTGACTTCGGGGTGTTCGCTCAGCATCGACGCAGCAATCGTATTTGCTTTGCTCATTTCCCATTCCGCCGACTGACTGTCGACAATCGCAATTCCGGCTTCCTTCATCGCCTGTTCGAATCCTTCTCGCCGCTGCTGTCCGTTGAACGAAGTCCTCAGGCCCTCCAGAACACAGACCGTATCGTTCCTGGTCAGTTTTGAAGCAAGGTAATCGCCGACCTTCTTCGCTCCTTTCTTGTTGTCGGGGCCAACAAACGGAATACGGATGCCTTCCTGTTCCAGGACCTCGGCGTCCAGACGGTTGTCGATATTCACAATGACCACGCCCTCCTTCTGAGCCCGGCGCAACGCGGGGACGAGCGCTTTGGAATCTGCCGGAGCAATTACAATGGCATTGACTCCGCTGGCCACCATTTCTTCGACGAGCGCCACCTGACGACCAAGATCGCGTTCGTCCTTGATGCCGTTGACCAGCAGGTCGTAACTGTCCGGATTAGCCTTTTGATGTTCCTCCGCCCCGTTTGCCATCGTCGAAAAGAACTCATTCGCGAGTGACTTCATGATGAGTGCGATACGCGGTTTCTGAGTGGCTTGACCGGCCGCTGCTTCTTTATCCTGAGTCATCACATCGGGTTCGGTGACGCATCCGATCAGCAGTACTGTCAGAACGCACACACAGAACGTCTGTTTCATTGAACTGATTTCCATAGATTCAGGATATCGTGTCGTGAAGGGATGCTCGACTGAGCCCCGTGACGTGTCGCCGCCAGGGCTCCGGCAGCGTTTGCAAACCGCACAGCCTCAGGCAGCTTGTCTGCCGCAGGCCACGCTGCCGCGAGGGCTCCGGCAAACGCATCGCCTGCTGCAGTTGTGTCCACCGCATCAACAGGAAACGGCTCGATCATTTCAGACCGGCCTTCCGATACCAGCAACGTGCCGCGATCGGCGAGTGTCATGGCAACGTTTCGTGCGCCCGCTTGAACGAGTGACATTGCGGCGTCTTGTGCCTGTTCGACCGTATCAACGGCCCGGACGGTCAGTGCTGCGGCTTCAGATTCATTTGGGCACAGCAGATCAACCTGCAGAAGTTCCGGAGGGAAATTACCGGGAGCAGGAGCTGGGTCGAGCATGATTCGGACGCCCGCGCTGCGGGCAATGGAGATCGCTTCCAGAACGGCCTGAACCGGAATCTCCAGTTGCACCATCAGGATGTCGCTGGATTCGATGGCCTGCCGTGCATCTTGAAGGGCAGAGCCATCGACTCGGGCGTTGGCTCCCGGTACGACCATGATCGAATTCTCGCCGGATTCATCGACTGCTATCACAGCCAGCCCACTGCCACAGTCGTCACATCGAGAGACATCCCTGCAGTCGATTCCGTGGTCCAGCAGGTTGCGCATCAGACGGCCGGCATAGCTATCATTCCCAACACAACCAATCATCGTGACATCGGCTCCGGCTTTCGCTGCAGCGACCGCCTGGTTGGCTCCTTTTCCTCCACAGAATTCAGCCGACGATTCGGCGAGAATGGTTTGGCCAGCGCACGGCAGGGCTTTGCAACGTACCACAACATCCATGTTGATGGAGCCAACGACGGAAATCTTTGGTCTGTCTGCAGACATGCGTCGATGCCTATTCAGCCATGACAGGTGCTGACTCAGTAGGAGGCTGACTGGAAAGTTGTACAAGCGCCTCGGTTGCGCGGCCGCGTTGTCCATCTTTCAGAATGAGATACCGATGCAGGCCGAGCTCATCTTCTTTGAACGTGGTCAGTCCATCGTCGGCCACTGTGACAACTCCAGGTTTCGAAATATCGAAGTATTCTCGATCCGGACGAACGGCATACAGGACCGACGTCAGGTCCCAGGTCGGTCGGTTATGGGGCGGCGGAGAATACAGCATGTACGCGGCGGCCAATGGGTGGTCCGGAACGTACTGGTAATCCTGTTCGATGCTTTCGTGGGGATAGGGGAGTGCAAGGCCAATTTCGTATCCACTCCAGACAACAGGAGTGGGCCAGTCGGTACTCAGGCGTTGGGCCGACGGAATATCTTTGATGACGTTGTATTCTTTGTGGTCATAAGGCTCGCCGTCTCTGTCGAGAATCTGTCTGAATGCTCCCGCCATGATCGACAGCAGGCGTACTTTCTTCCTCACCAGCTCAATCCCGGACAGCTTGCTGTGCTCATCTGCTTTCGATTCAAGCAGATTGGCAAGATTCGTTGAGAAACCCACCTGTGCAATCACGACAGACCCGTCGGGGTGCGAAGCCAACGCCTTCCGTAGAACAGATACGGCGTCTGGCGCAGAATTCCCGGACAACAGGTCATGTGGAAAACGCTGCTGACCATTTTTGTTCTCGGAAGCCAGCGGATTGAACTTCCCTGGCCGACTGGTGACTCCACTGCGACAGACACCGATGGGAATGTTACCTCGACCATAGAACGTGTTCACCGCGTCAGTGAATGGGGCAGCCAGCTCGCTGTCTTTCGTGATTGTCACAGCAATCAATTCGCATTCCCCGCGACTCTGCAGCGCATGTATCACTCCCAATGCCAGAACATCATCGACGTCGTTGCCGATGTCGGTGTCGAATACAAATGGAACGCGACGGGCGGAGTCCTCGGCAATCGAACAGGTGTTAAGGCTGGTGACGATCAGTGCAGCAGGCAGAACCAAAAGGCGAATCATGTATTTGGCACCTTTGAGATCGATCTGTCCGTGATCCTGATGACTGTGATGTGGAGCGTACGAACGACATGGGTGTCGTTGACTGTGCACACAAACCGACAAGGCGATTGTAACAGCCGACTGGAGAAGATTCACTGCGCAGGAAAAAGCCCGATGTCACAGGTGACAGCGGGCTTTGTTCAACTGGAAGGCTGGGACTCGCTCAGCTCCAGAACTTTTCGCCGTGCCAGTTGATCGGTGGATGTGTTTCCACTTCGACGTCGCCACTGACTTTTGTCTGGCAGGCGAGCCGAACGTCTTTGCCTTCGTTGCTGAGTATCTTGATTCCCAGCAGTGGGTGGATCCATTTGAAGATGGATTCAAGAAAACCCTTCCTGCTGCAGTTTTCAGATCCTTTGCGGATAATCACGTTGCAACTGCCGCAGTGGCCAAAGCCCATGCAGTTCAAGACCTTGTGAGGACCCTCATACAGCTGGACACCGTTCTGCTTGGCCACCGAGCGAATGTTTTCACCCTCAGCGACGTCGACGCTGATCTTCTCTTTGACAAAGTTGACGTTTGGCATGGTACTGACTTTCGATCGGTGGACAGATAACCGGTGCGTCTGGCTTGTGACCACAGTTGGTCATCGGCTGGATTCAGGACTCACGATTCTGGACAGTATACAGTTTCTGAATATCTTCCAGCCCAACGGTGATCACGCGCGTGAAGCCGGTATGAGATCGTTCATAGCGAATGTTGCCGGCTAGCTGAGGATGCTGGTGAATCGTCTGTGACACCCATCGACGATCTTCTTCAGAGAGTTCTCCGACGGAATCATCCCACAGGGTTCGGGTTTCCATAACCAGGTCGTCGACGCGCGGATCGAATTTCTTCGCCATTGGTTTGTCTCGGGGGAATGGCTGCTGAATTGAGTGTGTTGGTGAGGTACCACCGGTCACGTCGCGGAAGGCCGCCAGGACCAGCCGTGCGAAAACATCCTAACTGCCGGATGCCAGACTGACCAGCTTGCGGGCTCGTTCCTGTCGGTGAGCCAAAGCTGCCTGAGCTTCGTCACCGATTGCTGATTCGCCCTTTGCAGCATCCAGTTCCGCCTGGGCAGCCGTTCGATCGATTTCAGCAGCCGGCTGAGCGGAGTTGGTCAACACGGAAACCGTTGGCCCCTTCACCTGTACGAAACCACCGTCGATGAAATAGGACTCACTTGTTCCGTCCGCTGCCTTGAGATTCAGTTCTCCAACGCCCAGTCGACCGACCAACGGAGCACGACCGGGGTAGATCCCTGCACTTCCGTCAAACATCGGCAGCCGGATGGAGCTGACTGGCCGATCGAACAGCGTCTTTTCAGGAGTTACAAGAACCAGATTGAGATCTGCCACGACTTGATTCCGGATTCAGGCTGACCGAATGATGTTGCCAGTGTTCTGTAAAAAGTGTGCCACTGGCTTTGCCAGTGAAGTCGGAGCCGTGAGAGCACTGGTACACGAAATCCTCACTCCGCTGCCGGCTCCAGACTACTCGCCGGCTTTTTCCTGCATCTGTTTGTACTGTTCTTCTGCCTCTTCAATTGCTCCCACGTACATGAAAGCGGCTTCCGGGAGATGGTCCCATTTGCCATCGCAGATTTCTTCGAAGCTGCGAATGGTGTCTTCGATCGGAGTGATCTTACCCGCCTTACCGGTGAAGACTTCTGCCACGAGGAACGGCTGAGACAGGAAGCGTTCGATTCGACGAGCCCGATGCACGACCAGTTTGTCGTCTTCGCTCAATTCATCGACACCCAGGATCGCGATGATGTCCTGAAGTTCGCGGTACCGCTGCAGCGTCTGCTGGACTCGTCGAGCAATCGTATAATGACGTTCGCCCACGTACTGCGGATCCAGAATTCGACTGGACGATGCCAGTGGGTCAATCGCCGGATAAATCCCCTTTTCAGAGATCTTTCGTTCCAGATAGATGAATGCATCCAGGTGGGAGAACGCTGTAGCCGGAGCCGGGTCAGTCGGGTCGTCCGCAGGAACGTAGACCGCCTGCACAGAGGTGATCGCTCCGTTGTTCGTTGACGTAATTCGTTCCTGAAGTTCGCCCAACTCAGTGCCGAGAGTCGGCTGGTAACCGACCGCCGACGGCATTCGGCCCAGCAGAGCGGATACTTCTGATCCCGCCTGACTGAATCGGAAGATGTTGTCGACGAATAACAGCGTGTCCGATCCGGTGGCATCACGGAACCACTCGGCCATCGTCAGAGCGGAAAGGGCAACTCGAAGTCGAGCACCCGGTGGTTCGTTCATCTGTCCGAACACCATACAGGTTTGTTCGATGACCGAACGACCGGTGTCACCGATTTTCGTTTCCTGCATTTCCAGCCAGAGATCGTTTCCTTCGCGTGTTCGCTCGCCGACACCAGCAAAGACCGAGTAACCACCGTGAGCACTCGCGATACGAGCAATCAGCTCGGTCAGGATCACGGTTTTGCCGAGACCAGCACCTCCGAACAGTCCGGCTTTTCCGCCTCGAACGAACGGCGTCAGCAGGTCAACAACTTTGATCCCGGTTTCAAAGAGTTCTGTCTTGGCCGACAGGTTTTCCAGTTTAGGTGGATGACGATGGATCGCCCACTTTTCATCATGTTCGACATCGCCGCGTCCGTCGATGGCGTCACCGGTGACATTGAAGACGCGACCCAGAGTTCCCTTTCCGACAGGAACAGACAGGGGAGCGCCGGTGTCAACGGCTTTCATTCCGCGAACCATCCCGTCGGTACTGCCCAATGCGACACAGCGGACCTTGCCGCCTCCGAGGTGCTGCTGGACTTCACCGGTGACCTTGATGTCGACGCCTTTGATCGACTCTTCGATCTTCAGCGCGTTGTAGATGTCGGGTAGCTGGTCTTCGGGGAATTCAGCATCGAATGTTGATCCGATGATCTGGCTAACCGCACCTGTATTTGCTTCACTCATGACTGATGTCCCTCGCTCACGCTTCGGGTTGTGTTTTTCTGCCGACAGACCTGCGCCCGTCGGTCAATGACATTTATTCAAGTGCGGCTGCACCACCGATAATCTCCGCCAGTTCGGACGTAATGCCCGCCTGACGTGCCCGGTTGTACTGCTGCTTCAGGTCGCCCGCCATTTCGTCAGCGTTCTCTGTGGCTCCCTTCATCGCAACCATTCGAGCGATCTGTTCGCTCACAGCGGCATCCAGGAAACACTTAAACAGCTTCGCGCGAAAGGCGGCCGGCACGATTTCTTCCAGAATCTCCTGAGGAGAAGGTTGGAATTCGTAGTCTGCTGATCGTTTACTTGAATCCTCTGAATCGTCTTTGTCTTCTGCCAGACTGGAGAGAGGCAGGATCGATTCCACGACTGCGTGCTGACGCGAGATGGATTCGAACGACGTGTAAGAAACATCCAGTCGATCAATGCGTCCGGCGATGTAATCATCGACGAATCGGGTGCCAAGTTCGTCGACTTCCGCAAATGTCGGACTGTCTTCGAAGTGGGTATAGGACTGACCGATGTCAATCTGCTGGAAATTCAGAAACTTGATTCCTCGCTTTCCGGAGACCTCCAGCGTGTAGTCAATGTCGTCTTCCTGCAACTGCCTGAGATGCTTCAGTGTGTTGCGAAGGACGGCTCCGTTGTACCCACCGCACAAACCTCGGTTGGATGTGAGTATCAGCAGCACGGACTTCTTTGTCTCTGATCGCTTCTCCAGCAGTGGATGCGAGAAACTCAGTTCTGCCTGACCAAGGTCACCAACGATTTCTGAGATCTTCTTTGTATAGGCGGCGGCTTCTGTAGCGCGATCCATTGCTTTCTTGAAACGACTGGTAGCAATCAGTTCCATCGTCCGCGTGATCTTGCGGATGTTGCGAACTGACTTCAGTCGTTTGACGAGTAAGCGTGCGTTGGCCATGGGGAGAAGTGTTCAGTTTTCTGTTGATTCAGTGACTGCAGGTCAGGCTGTGCCTGACAACCGCTCTGCTAGTTTGCACTGGCGAGTCGGCTGGCGAATGCTTCCAACGCGGACTTCAGTGCTTCTTCGACTTCGTCTGTGAGTGCCTCTGCTTCAATCAGCTTGTCACGCATGTCGGCGTGCTCTGTGGTGATGAAGTTGAGCAGCTCTTTTTCCGTTGCCTGAACTTCCGGCACAGGCACCTTGTCAAAGTAGCCCTTGGCACCGGCGTAGATCACAATGACCTGGTCTGCCACATGCAGCGGTTCGTACTGAGGTTGCTTGAGCAGTTCGACCATGCGATACCCTCGGTCAAGTTGCTGCTGAGTAGCTGCGTCGAGTTCCGTCCCCAGCTGAGCAAACGCTTCCAGTTCTCGGAATGCTGCCAGGTCCAGTCGCAAGGAGCCAGCGATCTTTTTCATCGCTTTGGTCTGAGCATTACCACCGACACGGGAGACTGAAATACCAACGTTGATCGCCGGGCGAATCCCTTTCCAGAAGAGGTCCGGTTCCAGGTAGATCTGTCCGTCCGTAATCGAAATCACGTTGGTCGGAATGTAGGCCGAAACTTCACCTTCCAGCGTTTCGATGATTGGCAGAGCGGTCATTGATCCGCCGCCCAGTTCGTCGCTCAGCTTGACAGCTCGTTCGAGCAGGCGGCTGTGACAATAGAAGACGTCTCCAGGAAACGCTTCACGTCCGGGAGGACGACGCATCAGCAACGACAGCTGACGATAAGCGATGGCCTGTTTTGACAGGTCGTCGTACACGATCAACGTGTCTTCGCCGTTGTACATGAAGTGTTCGGCCATCGCGGCGCCGGCATATGGAGCAATGTACTGCATTGGAGCCGGATCAGAGGAACTGGACGCGACCACGATGGTGTAGTCGAGAGCACCGTTCTCACGAAGGACTTCCACAACACCGGCAATCGAGGCTGCTCGCTGACCGCAGGCAACATACACACACTTAACGCCTGTCCCCTTCTGATTCAGAATCGTGTCGATTGCGACAGCCGTCTTTCCGGTCTTACGGTCCCCAATAATCAGTTCGCGTTGCCCGCGACCAATTGGTGTCATGGAGTCAACGGCTTTAATTCCGGTCTGCAGCGGAACCTTTACCGGCTGTCGTCCGGCGACGCCTACGGCTTCGTGCTCAACCGGTCGAGTGTCCGTCGTCATGATCGGGCCATTGCCATCCAGAGGGTTCCCCAGTGGATCGACAACTCGTCCCAGCATCGCATCACCGACAGGCACTGACAGCAGCGCGCCGGTTGATTTTACTTCGTCGCCTTCTTTGATCTGCAGGTAGTCCCCCAGAATCACGACGCCGACGCTGTTTTCTTCGAGGTTGAAGGCAAGTCCTCGAATTCCACCCGGGAACTCAAGCATCTCGCCCGCCATTGCTGTCGAGAGACCGGTACACCGAGCGATACCATCACCGACTTCGATGACTCGACCGACTTCTGCCGTTTGAATTTGACCGCGAAAGTCTTCAATCTCACTCTGGATGACTGAAGCGATCTCGTCCGCTTTGAATTTCATTGAGTGTTCTCTCCGTCAAACGACCCGCAAGTGTCTTCAGACGGGTTCGCAGAGATGAATCGTAAACAGTATCACCGACCTGAATCATCAGGCCACCGATGAGGCTTTCGTCCACCGACTCCTGCAGAATCGGGTCGAAACCCAGTTTGTCTTTGAGCTGGTTGACAACACGCTCTCGCGAGCTGTCTGTGAGTGGCTGAGCTGAACGAACCTGCACCCGCTGTTGATTTGCAAATTCCTCTCGAACTCGAATCACAACCTCACGGATTTCGTCGATCAGTTCAATCCGTCCATGCCGGATGAGCACCCTCAGGAAGTTAGCAAAGAACTCAGACGATCGGGGAGTAACAGCGCGATCCACGAGATCCAGCTTCGCCTTCCGTCCGATGGAATCCGATGTCAGCAATGTGCGGAATTCGGGGTTCCCGGCCAACACATCATCAACAAAGGAAGCCAGCTCTTCTTCGGCACCGTCCACATTCTGTGATGTTGCTGCGCTGAGATATGAACGGGCATACAGACTCGCAACGGCCAGCGCACCGGGATCTTCCAGTACGTGGTCAGGTCGAGTTTTCAGTTGCTCGGACATGATTTACCTCAGAACAGATTCCGCGAATCCACCACAAACAGGCAAAGAGCCAGTCAGTCGGATTCACGCACCGATTTCCGATAGTGCTTCTTCGACCAGGCGTTCCTGATCTTCGCTGCTGATAGCACGACCCAGTACATGCTCCGTTGCCAGTGCAATGCGACTGTTGACAGAGTCAAAGACTTCAGCAAGAGCATTGTCTTTGGCCCGACCAATTTCGTCAGTCGCCCGTTGACGCATGGCATCCACTTCTGACTGAGCCTTGGCCGCAATATCCTGACTCGTTCGTTCGGCATCGCGCCGGGCTTCCGCCACCATCTCCGCCACTGTCTGCTCGGCATCACGAAGTTTTCCTTCGTATTCAGCGAGCAGGGCCTGTGACTTGCGCTGATTGTCTTCAGCTTCAGCAATCATTGCGCGGATTCCCGATTCCCGTTTGTCCAGCCCTTCGATCAGTGGGCCCCATGCGGCTTTTTTAAGTACAAACAGAAAGCACACGAAAGTAACCAGTGACCAAAGTGCCAGGTCTTTCGCAAAACCCGGGACGCCAGTTTCATGGTGACCATCCTCAGCGTGACCGTTGTCTGCAGCGTGGTCATCAGAATGCTCAGTCGATTCTGAATGTTCTGCTTCGGCTGTTGCCGGATGCTCTGCATCGTCCGCCGGGGACGGACAGGAAAGAAACAAAACAGCAGCAGGCAGCAGGATTAGACGAATCAATGCAGACATAGGTCTTGCCAGAGACAGAACAGGGAAGCCACAGTCAAACTACCGTGACACGCAGCATGCTGCTGCACGGCAGCAACGGTGTTTATGTGAAGCACACGATCAGAGCGAAGAATGTAGCACCTTCGATCAACGCCGCAGCAACGATCATTGCACCACGAATGTCGCCCGCAACTTCCGGTTGACGAGCCATGCTCTCAACAGCCGCAGCGCCGATTTTACCGATGCCAAGTCCTGCGCCAATAAGCACCAGACCCGCACCGAAGTACTTGGTCAGATCGATGGAAGCTCCACCGTCCTGCGCCATTGCAGGAACAGACATAGCAACAAATGCAGCTGCAACCAGCATGCTCATTCTTAGAAACTGACTCACGAGTTTCTCCTCCAGGGTATTTGACTTTCGTCAGGAAACGTTTCCAACCAAGGACTGCCGCACAGCAGTCTATAGCTTGAATTCAAGATCAGTGCTCGTGTACGGCACCGGCAATAAAAATCGTTGCAAGAAAAGTGAACACATATGCCTGCAGGAACGCCACGAACAGCTCCAGACAGCCGATAAAGATCTGCATGCCGATGCTGCCAAGTGTGATTGGTCCCCACAACCAGCCGTGTTTGAGTTCCAACGCAATGAAACCAAGAATTACACCCAATACCGTATGGCCACCCATGATGTTGGCAAAGAGCCGAACAGCCAGGACGCCGTGCTTAATAAAGAAACCGAAGATTTCAATCCCGAAGATCCCCAGTGTCAGGATCTTTCCGAAAGCCCCGGGAACACCTGTATCCGGCATCATGTTGCCAAAGAAGCCACCGGGCCCCATCGCCTGGAACCCGTACATGACAGTCGCCACGAATGCACATAGTGCCAAGGCGGCAGTGACGCTGATGCTGCCTGTTGCGGATCCCAGAAAAGGGATCGCTCCGAGCAGGTTACAGATCAGAATGTAGAAAAAGCAGCTCCACAGAAACGGAAGATACTGGTCGGCAGCATGTCCGCCTTGAGCCTCTCCATCGTGCGCGTGATCGCCGTGACCATCATCGTGGTGATGATCGCCAATTGTTGGTCGCACCACTTCGTCTCGAATGTAGAGAGCGATGGCTTCCCAGAAATTCCAGAACCGGCCATGGACGGGCCGGCCGGATTGAGCGCGCTTTGCCAGTCCACGGAACACAAACAGACAGATTCCAAAGGCAACCAGCTGCAACACCATGAACTTGGTGATTTGCAGTCCGAGAATTTCAGGCAACGGAATCTTGATACCTCGCGGAAGTTCGAAGTAACCAAAATCTCGTACGTGATGAAAAGAATCGCCCGACATAGCAATCTTTGGTTTGCAGTTTTCCGCAGCGGCTTATCGCGCCAGCTAAACGGTCAGATTCTGCGTTTACTCTGACGGATCGGCGATCCGTCTAGGTCTTATCCCCATGTTGATCGGCCTGCGCTCCTTCGGATGACGCTGACCGAATCAACCAAACTTCGACAAATAGTGCCAACAGATAGAAGGCAATTAACCAACCGGAAAAATCGAGTGGGCCGAATTCCGGATGAGAGTTTCGTACAACCAAGGCAGCGGTTCCCACAAAGGTAAGCCGAACTGCCATCTGAGCCAGCATTGCTGCCAGATCATTTGAGAACAAAGACATCCGTGAGAGGAGGACAACCAACCATCCTGGAACCAGACAACACACCGCTGCAATCGACATCCAGAAGATGCCGGCATCACCTCGCAGTATTCTTGCGGGCCAGAAACAAACAACCCAGCCAACAGTAATGGCGACTGTGAGTGAGATTGCCTGTCGAATAACACCGCCAATACTTGCTGAGGTCACTTACCTGCAACCTTGTCAGGTTTTGCACGTCCCCGCCGCTGCTGCTGTGACTCGCGATCGAGTCGGATCAGCAATCTGCGAAGCGAAAAACCTGCTGTCACAAATCCCAGGCAAGCCCCGCAAATCGTCAGCGTTGGATTCCAGTGAAGCCGTCCATCCAACCAATACCCTAACCCCGCAAATAGTGCGATGCCCATTGCAGCGGACATCACTTCGTGAGACGTGCGATAAGCCTGAGCAATCGCGGCACTCCGCTTGCGTCGACGTGTTGTCGAATCGTCATTCATGGCGGACTTTCAAACAACCGGCCATGTCAAATCATCGCAAGCCTTGCCGAAAGGCTCACACCTGTCGCAGGGCGAGCGGAGTCTAACCTCGGCACTTGTCCAGTCAAAGATCGGTGCCAGCCACGTATTCCTTTCCCAGTGTTGGGGCGCGTGACTCCCAGCGTCGACACCTCAACCAGTAAGTTATCTGGCCGATCGTTAGCCGTTCAGTGCTCGCTTCGGGTCGCTGAAGTGTCGATCGCACTGGTCGACTCTGACGCTACCAGTTCAGACTGGTGATAGTGATTTTGGCGGCAATTTGATGCAGAGTTGCGTCGGAATCGACTGAACGGGAAGGCGTGAGCCTGAATTGTTTGCTTTCGGTCGAGTCACTCCACATGATGTGGGCGTCTTTTTTTGCTGTGCGGACTGCAGGGCCCGGTCTGACTGCGTTGGGACAACGGTGTTATGAGGCCGCGTTAATTGGGTGTTTCGTTTGTCCGGTCTGTCTGCCGTTTCTCAAAAATCCCTGTCTTTTCTTGTCGCGTCGAACTCGTCTTTCTGGACGTAAATCGTTCAACCTGTCATTGTTTGCGCTCTGTGTTGTCCCGTCGTTCGTTTACAGACCCTGTCCAATCGTTGCAGATTCCTGGTGATGACCACCCGGAGTGACGAAGTCGGTCGATTTCTGCCACTGGCAGTTCTGTCCAGTGACCCGGTGGGATCGTGTGGTATTCGCCATGCAGTCCTGCTGACAATCGAGAGACATTGATGTCTCACAGTTTTGGTGGAATTTATGCTTCGGAATGCCCGTACTTACAACGTGCGACACACCTTGCGCTGGGCAGTCTTTTCGCTCACCCTTGTATCTCTTTGTGTGCCCGCCCACGCGCAGGAATTTTCTGCTGAGCAGGAAGCTTATTTGGCTACTCAGCGGAAGATGCACAAAGAAGTCGCGGCGATCAGCGACGACCTGAACGCCGACGTCAAACCACCGAGCAACCAGGAAAAGCAAGACTTCAGACGACTTCTTGGCGCAGGAATTCGGAAGACCGACCCGAAGTTTGAGTCGTTCCGATCCGTCCTTAGATTCATGATTTTCCAGCTGACGAATCCGGAGCTGAAGAAGGACGCGTTGGGCCTTCAGGGGGTCAAGACACAGATAGAAGGTCGGTTTGATCGGGCTGGAAATCAGATCACCGCTGCGGCACAGAAGGGCCAATTCCGAGAGTTGTTCTTTGAGGAAGTCATCGAGCATCTGAAAGAACTGCTGAGCAACAACTTCGAGGCGCGTTCGGTCGCGATTGAGCTGTTACCTTCGTTGCTTACAAGTGGTCCCCGGGATCCGTTCCAACGCCGGCAGATGCTGCCTTCAGTGGCCAGCGTCCTGACGGGCATCCTGAAGGATGAGAATCAGCCGGATACTGTGAAGGCCAGAGCAGTTCAAAGTATGCACCTCTATCTGGCTCGTGTGAATGCGAGTGCGCTCGTTCAGATTGAGTTTGCCACAGCAATTAAACAGGAACTGGAGCCAGCGGTCACGGCGGCAGAGTACCAGTATCTGATGGTCGATACGTTGGGACTCGTATCAGCTCCACGCGAAGTCGCCGGTCAGCAGCGTGCAGTGGTTTTCGAAACGCTTGCCAATGTCATTCAGGATAAACGTCGCCATTTCCGAGTCCGATGTCGTGCGGCGGGAGCTTTGGGGCGAATCGGCTTTGACAAGGCGATCGACTTTGAGCCACTGGCCTGGAAGACGGTTCAGTTAGCTGCCGAAACTGGAGAGGCGTACAATGAGGATCGCAGTCTGAACCACTGGCCGGAATGTGGCTTACAGCTTTATCTCGCGTTTCATCATCTGGACAAAGACGGCGCGACCGCCAGGAATCCTCAGGGGATGCTCAATCGTGCGCCCAGTTCAGAATTAATCAACCTGGGCTATGCTCAGGTCCTGCCAATTGCCAAGGGGATGTATTTCAGTCATCCGTCGATTCCGGAAGATGTGCTGACAAGTGCCACGGCGTGGGTGACCGAGAACAAGCCCGATAACCTCAAATTCGATCCGGCGTCGCCTGAGCTTGAGCCATAGCGGGTCGGTGAAGTCCTGGGATTCGGTCAGCAGTTTCAGGGCTGATGTGGATTTTCTCAGTGAGTTTTGTGGCGTGGCGAAACCACGAACGCAGACGGGCCGCTTATGATTCAACTCACAAGCGGCCGTTGTTGACTTCAGGCTTAAGGTATCGAATCGGTCAGATCACGCCACCGTGCACGCGATAAGGTGTTGCCAGATCGGGAAGCTCAAGCCCCCAGATTCGCTCCCAGATCTCCGGGATGTGACGCAGACCTTCCGATTGGTAGATCAGCTGCCTGGCCCGAATATCAGGGTTCGGGTTCCAGATAGGCAGAGCGCACCCCAAGTTCACGACCGTACAAGTCAGGAACAGGGTTGTGAGGAGACGTTTTCGCAGCTTCATCATTGCGTCCTTCCCTGGACTTCGACTGCGGGAAGCAGTCGATGACAAGAGATCCATTTCAGATCGGTTGCTCCGCCGTCAAAAGAGCGGGGCATTCATCCCAATCAGAAAGCATGATCTGCTGCGAAGCGACTTGGTTGACACCACTTTGGATCTAGGATCTAGAAGCCGGGTCGAGCGGGCGCTGAACCGGATCCCAGGTCGGTGGCTGGTGAATCTGTCGTACCAGGCGAATAGGAGTGCTCCGGTACCACCTGCCCGGAGGAAACAACGGATTGCGTGTCGGATGTCTGCTGAAGACGAGCGTTTTCTGCTTCTTCCAGCTCCCGAACACGTTCTTCCATCTCTTTCCCAGGCTTGAACGTGACCACGAACTTGGCCGGTACCTCGACCTGACCGCCGGTTCGAGGGTTTCGGGCCTTACGAGCGGCTCGCTTCTTGACTTCGAACACACCAAAGTTTCGCAACTCTATTCGCCGGTCGGTGACAAGCGTTTCAACGATGGCATCAAATGTCTTCTGGACGATGTCCTTTGTCTTGAGCTGAGTGAGCCCCAGCTCCTCGGAGATCGCCTTCACAATCTCTTTCTTGGTCACGAAAATCGTCTCCCGAGAAAGGTCCATCAAGTCAACATCAGCCACTGCCGATCCGACTCAACTGTATGATTGCGAACGACTTACTGTCAAGACAGTTCATCAACGATCGCGAATCCGCGTCACCAGGTTTGGTTCGCAACGGATCATGATTTCTGGTCAGGATGTCAAAGAACAGGCGTGGATACAGAATCCCTGTACCTACGTTCCTGTTATCGGCTCCCTATGACCGAAAGCTTAGAAAAAGTCGGCATAATCCGCACAGTTGGCCTAAAGGGCCGGTGCTGCCGCCAGTGACCGTGACGTGCGATACGGCAACTGTTGGCTGGATCGTGATTCTGGCTTATCAGAAGCTGGAGCTCTGAGGACGAATCCGGGAATCATGTTTGGACGTAACCCGATGTCCATACACTGGTTGTGCCTGTTGCCACGATAGGGAGCCATGCGGCAAGAGCAGGGGAGATCAGATTGGCTCCACCGGCCAGCAGGCTCCCCTGAGCGAATCCGAATACGACGGTCAGAACGAGACCGCAGATCGCCATGTTAACGATCAGGTCGCGCGACTCACGTCTGAGCACCAGAGGCAGAGCAATCATCACGGACAGCAGTGAAAGCAACGGGCGGGCGACTCTCGCATGCAACGCCAGACTTTGGCGAAGTGCTGCTGGCCGGCCGGTGGCGGGATTCCGAATGCGGCTTACTAACTCCATTGATGAAAGTAGTTTAGGATTCTTGCCCTGCTCGTAGAGTTGTTCAAAGCTGACGTCTGACACGACAAAGATGTCTTTTCCGTTGGCCCGCGGCAGAATACGAGTACGACCTTCTTCAGTGAGACGCTCCGGGTCAAATACGACCGTCAGATTGCGCAGCAGCCAGCCGGACGGATGGACCGGCGTTTCCTCCAGAAAGATGGCGGATTCTGCTCGCAGAGTGCAGGCGTCCTGGACAAGGTGTTTTGTAAGGCCAAAGCTCGCGTCATCCAGTCGAGCTTCCTCCACTGAAACGGATTCGCCATCAATGTGCATCATGTGGTTCGAGTAGTCATAAACTGGTGTGACGCTTTGCTTTGTCGTGTGCTCTTTGCCTCGTGGTGCCTGCAGACTGACAGCGATTCGGGGCATCACGAATTCCTGATTGATCACGAGAACGGTGTTCAGCGCGACCGTGGCCAGCAACAGTGGCGTGAGCAACCGAAATGCGGGGACACCGGCTGCGAGTACAGGGTGAGATTCTGAGTGTTTTTCCATGAGACCCAGCACAGCGACGGCTGAGATCGTAATCAGCAGCGGCCCTGCCATCTCCAGAAACTCCGACAGATGGTAGCTATAGTACGTGGCAATCCGCTTGACCATGTCGACGAGCGTGTCCTGTGCTGACCACGGGCTGCCAGACCGTTCTGCTTCGTCAGCAGCCGCCTGGGCCTCCATCTGGAAGGCATCAATGTTGGTGAACAGATCGATGACGATATACAGGCCGTACGTCGCCACAAAAAACACCAGGAAGGTGTGCAGCATTCGTCCGGCGAGGTATCGATCGAAAGTCGTGAACATGACGCCGGAATTACACGTCACAGCGAGCGATCGGGTCAATAGGGGATCACGACAGGGCAGGACGTCAGGAATCCAGTGGGAACCTGTTTTCTCAGTGGAACAGCGAGTTCAGACTGATTTCGCATGGATCTCCGCACATTCAGCAGGAGTTCGTGCGGGGTGTTTCATCGAGGTGCCCCAATGATCCGAGCAGTCGTTTTTGACGCGGTAGGGACGGTGATGTACCCATCACCTCCTGTTGCCAGGGTTTACCGGGCGGCACTTACCAGGCATTGCGAGAGACACCTGTCTGAGGAAGAGATATCCGGAGTGTTCCGCCGCGCACTGGATGAACGTGGCGTGCAGCAATCACTGCGAACGGACGAGGAGGGGGAGCGAGACTTCTGGAGACAATTGATTCACGGCTTGTGCAACGGACACCCGGCGTTTGAGGCCTGTTTTGATCATCTGTACGCACATTTTGGCGAAGCATCCAACTGGGCATGCTTCGACGATGTTGCTGACTGCATGACATCGCTGAGCGAACAGAATCTCACGATTGCCATTGCTTCGAATTTTGATCTTCGACTGCATTCTGTTCTGGACGGCTTGGGCCCGCTTTCCGGCATCGAACATCGATTCGTATCGTCACAAATTGGGTTTCGGAAACCGGGGGAACAGTTCTTTAATGCCGTCTGCAGCGAGCTGCTGCTGGAGCCCCAGCAGGTGTTGTTTGTGGGAGATGACCTGCGCAATGATGTGTTTGGAGCGAATCAGGCCGGATGTCACTCGGCGTGGATTTGCCGTCAGGCAGACCGGCCGGACAGCGCTCAAGCCAATACAACCCGGATCTCCAGCCTGATGCAGGTCGGCGAAGTTGTGCTGTCATTGAAGGAGGGACCAAGTTGACTTTGGCATCCGCGGCAGCATCAAACGTCTCCGGGGATCTGGTCGTGATCCAGCGCAACCCCACGTCCGGATCCGGTCGCCACCGAGCAGCACTGCATGAACTTATCCGGAACCTCCGAAAGCAAGGATACTGCGTGCGGTTGTTTTCCAACCGGATCCGCCTGGATGAGTTCGTGAAACGAGTTGCCGATGAGCAGACCATCCGGTGTCTGGTAGCGGCTGGAGGCGATGGAACAGTTCGCGATCTGCTGAACCGTCATCCGGATCGACCGATTGCTGCCATGCCGATGGGGACAGAAAACCTCGTGGCTCGGCATCTTGGCATTCCGTGTGACGGATCAGTCGTTGCTGACGTGATCGATCAGGGGCATTTCCAGTTCTTTGATACGGTGCAAATCGGCGACGGCCGGTTTCTCATCATGGCCAGCGCGGGATTCGATGCCGACATCGTCCATCGTCTGCACGCTGGACGGACAGGCAACATCCATCACTGGAACTACCTGCGACCGATCCTCAGCACGATTGTGGATTATCGGTTTCCCCGGATTCGAGTGGAGAACCTGGATACGGGGGACTCCGTTATCGGAACGTATGTCCTCATTGGAAACTTCAGGGAGTACGGCCTCAACGTGAAACTGACGCCGGCCGCCAGTCCGGCGGACGGACAGCTGGATGTCTGTGTATTCACAAGCCGTTCAGTCATTCGAACAGCTATGTTCTTCCTGCGAAGTTTCTACCGGGCTCAACACGGTGAAGCTGTGGTCCGTTTTCAGGCCCGGCACCTCAGGCTGCAAAATGCGGATTCGCCAACAGAAAGCCGATCGGTTCCGCTTCAGACCGATGGCGATCCATCCGGATTTCTGCCGGTAGAACTTCAGGTGAAGCCACGGTCTATGCAGCTTCTGGTGCGCGACTAATGTTGCCGTCAGTCGTCCCGTTGTTGTGGTCTGGTGTTTTTCAGGAGTGTTCGGAGTCTGCGAAGTTCCTCTTCGTCCAATTGAGCAGAAGGATTGCTGAGGTGTGCTACCATCGCCTGCTCAAATGATCCGCCGAAGAATACCTGGAGCACTCTTTGAAGTGCCGATTGGCCTGCGTTGTTGACCGACATGGTTGGAGAATAGACGTACCGCCGCCCGTCCTCCCGATGGCGGACAAGTCCTTTGTCTTCCAGGATCTTCAGCAGAGACCGACAGGCTGTATACCCGGGTGGGTCCGGGATTTGTTTCTGAACTTCGGCGGCGGTTGCTTCGCCAGCAGCGAACAGCACATCCATGATCTGACGTTCGCGCCGACTGAGTTCTGATTCGGAAGGGTGTTGTTTTGGCATCGTTGTGATTCCGTCAATTCACGTCCGAATAGTCCAATGAAATTTCGACGTCGAATGCATTCCGTGCGGGTGTTACTTCAGACGTTGGTGCATCAGCACCTTCAGTCACAGGATCAGTGATTGCTCGCAGCACTAGTGGAGCATTCGGTAGTCCCCGAATTGAAAATCGGCCGCTAGAATCGGTTTGTGTGGTCGGAGTTCTGTCGCAGTCCTGATGTGTCAGACGAGCACCATCCAGCCAGCAGGTTTGAACGGTGACATTTGCGAGCGGCGTTCCGGAGTTGTCTTTGACGATACCAGCAAGTGTCTGGCTGTTCTCACCGATCCATGCGTCCGGAAGTGTGATTGTGCTGCGCGTTTCATCAGCGTCGATCATACCCCGGTAGGGTGCATCAAACTTCCAGTGCCAGATTTCCTGGCCCGGAGTTTTCAAACGATACCGTTGCCCGCGTCGCAGGCCTCGAATCGTGTATTCGCCGGTCTCGTTTGTTCGGACGGTGTGCGCAGTATGAAACTGCCTGATCGTATCCGGGGTACTGAGGTACAGGTCCAAACGAGTATCTGCAACTGGAGGTCCATCGCGAAGAATGCGTCCTTCCAGTGTCACTCCAGGATTCAACTGAAGGTCCACGGGTGTGTCGTAGTCGCGGGGCCAGTCGCTGGTGTCAGCTGCCGCGACAACGTGAGTTGCTCCGCCGTGGTCAGACCAGGCGGTTACCATAACATCCTCGAATGGAGAGACACTGCTGAATGTGTACAGCCCTGTGTTGTCTGTTCGAAAGAATTTGTCGCCACACCAGACGACGACATCGCCGGCTGGCAGACCGTTTGCATTGGTCACTCGTCCATGGATGGTTCGGCCGTGGCTGACGTGCATCGTGATAGGTTGTAGAGGCTGTCCTTCCCCAGCGTCCGGAATGTCGACAGCAAGAGGCTCTGGCTGGAATGTGGTTGAATTGTTGAATCGTGTGCCGCTTCGGAGAATGCCCTTTCCACTGACGACCGGGATCCGGAAGCTGCCGTCATCGCCCGAGAAACAGCTGGATCGGCTGCCAAAGAACCCTGTGGCGCTGTAGGAGATCAGTCGGCCGGAAACAGGTTCGTTTGTTGCGGCGTCGAGCAACATGCCAGTAGCCCACCGTGGCTTTGGAAGGCGCACCTCGATCAGCCTTTCCGGTGTCTGCTCCCAGTCCGAAATCTGAGTGGTCAGTGTCGCACCTGGACGCGGAGTGTGCGGATCGCAGGAATAGACTACTTCGAGATCATTAATGCCTTCACGGCATTTGTTGAGATCCAATGTCGCCGTTCCGTCGTCGGCAACCTTCGACGATTGCAGAGAGAAATGATCCAGTCGAAAAGTAACTCGACCGGATTTCACAAGGGTGCCCTGATCGTCCAACACACGTACGCTCAGCAGGCGTTCACGCCTCAGCGGGATCCTGTACAACTTCTGTATCTGAAAAGGATCCTGTTCATCGCCGGGATGCCGGATGCCGGTTTTCCCGGTTTCAGTTTGAAATCCGAATCGTGTTCTTTCTGTGAATCCGGGCACGCTGATACTCAAGTTGGCATGGCAGTACGACGGGAGCCCTCCGAATTCAAATATTCCGGCCTCGTTGGTCATCACGGACAAAGGAATCTGGTTCCCATCGCCGCCAAGTGCGAGTGCGGCAATTTCCGGCCGATCACCGATTGGAGATACATAGCCAAGTCCGACTTTTGCTTCCGCAATGGGTTGACCATCTTCATCAACAACCATCCCGGTGGCAAGCACGCCTCGCCGCAGACGCAACTTCAGGGGCTCAGATGAGTTCAGTGCCTGCAGTTCGGCATGTGCATATCCCCTGGACTGCGCCCATATGAACAGCGTTGCGCCACAGTATCCCTGTTGAAATGCTGTTGCTACGCCCGACAGATGGGATGGAATGGCCACCTTGTCGAAACGAAAGGTTCCGTCAGGATCTGTTGTTGAGCGTCCAATGAGAGTTGGCGGGCCATTGGTGAGCCGATGTTGCCAGCGATAGCTGATGTAATGCGGCTGAAGAAAAACGAGCGCGTCGGCGACCGGTGAACCGTCGGTAGTGGCAACAGAACCATTGACTGAAATGGTTGCTCCGTCGGATTGGGATACTGATTGTTTGTCTGTCGAAGCGGAGCGTGGTGCTCCTGATTCCGGTTGTTGTTGCTGAGCTGTAGCAATCGCGAACGTCAGAAGTACGACCACGACCGATGCCAGTTGGCGAAATACCCGATTAGGAACAGAACGTTGTGGTTGCCAGGCTGCAAGTCGGCGGACTCTTGATTCGAGTTCGCCAGGACCTGCCATTGATGACACGAGTGGTGATGCTACGGGCTGACAACGTGACACAACGTTCAACAATGCTGTGCCGTACGTTGCTGCATCCTGACAGCCAAATGTTACGGCCCATTCGTCACAGGCAGGCTCTCGCAGGCGTTCGATCATTCTGCGCAGAAAGTGCAGAAAGAGGTGTGGCCACGCAACACAGCAAATCGTGCGGGCAAGCAGATCGGCGATGCAGTCACGCCGAGCGACATGGCCGAGTTCATGTGTGAGAACAGCTGTTCGTTCGGCGTCGCTCCAACTGCCAAACGACGCGGGCAGTACCACCGACCAACCACCGAGCCAGGCCACGAAAGGCATGGCGTTGCGTTGCGACAGCCGAACCTGGAACCGCTGCCGAATCCCCATTTCCGACGCTGCTGTTTCAACTTGTTCCTGAAGGTCCGAATCTGCGCGAGTACATTCATTCAGAAGACGATGCAACCGGACGATCGCCATGGCTGTTCGAACACTCAGGAAAATCGCGATGAAAAGCCAGACGACTCCCAATGCCGAAACGGCAGTGACGCGAGTGGGGAATGGTTCAGAGGCCGGTTGGATGACCCCATCGGTCTTCAGTGTTGCTGTGGAGTCCGTCGGAGTCTCAGCCGCAAATCTCGTTGCTGTTTGAGAATTCAGCGTTGTTTCCAAAGGCGAATGCTCTTCTGCGGTCCTTTCCGTTGGAGGGGCAGATGATGCGCTCGTCTCGAATTCTGCCAGACTGTCAGCGTGATTCGGAACAGGGCTGAGTCCAGTTGGCAGGGGCCATGTTGGAAGCGCCCAGGCCATTGAAATCACAGGAGCAGCAACAAGGGTGGTCACACTGATGCGGTGCGCGAGTAGAGCAGAACGTCGTTGCAGAATCTGTGCAATAAACGCAACGCCAAGGGCAAGGAGGGTGATTCTCAGCGAGCAGTCGATGAACCAGATCAGGCTTTCAGGCGACAACGCAGAGTTGTTCATGGTGCAACCTTTTCACTGATGACGATGCGCTAGAAAAATGGCATATGCCAAAATATTGGCATTCGGGCGGGGCGTCAATCTCAGATGAAAGTTGCAGTATCGGAAAGCTGATGATTACGTGCTGCGACAGATCGTTGCGTTCAGAGCTGAGACATCTGTGAGTCAACTGCTACGACTGCCTCCAGAGGGTGAATGGCTGGTGGAGGCTGAAGTCGAATGTCCGATGTCCTTTGCAGTTGCGCATGTCTGGGTGGTAGAGTCAGCTGGAAGGCGGGGCTCAAGGCATCTTAGTTCGTCCGGCTCAGCCACGAACGATGAGCCTTGTAGCCGTGCACTATCGGGACCAATGATGCGGAAACAGATTCGTGAAGCCGCTGTGCTGTTTGTTCTGCCAGCTGCATTCGGCAGCCTGATTCTGCCGTGGATCAGGAATCAGCTCTGGCTGTGGACTGTGTGTGGTTGGGCTTTGTGGCCGCCTGGCTTCACACATGCCCAGCGACCTGCGCCGCCGACTGCCATCAGCGAGTTCCTTGCTCGGTTTGACGTGATTGCAGCCCAGGGATTCGTCCAGACGCGTCGTGCAGGCGACACCGGAGTCGGTCATACGCTGGAGGTGTTGCTTGGCTTGACGGAGAACAATGATCCTGGAGGCGACTTTCGCGGGATAGAAGTCAAGTCCTGGAGGATTGGGGCTCATGGAACGAATCTCAGACGCCCCATGAACCTCTTCCTGAAGGAACCGAACTGGCTGGACCGCAGCTCGGCAACAGACCGGATCAAGCAATATGGGTATCTCGACAACAAAGGCCGTCCGGCCTGGTATCAGTCAGTCACCAGTCGGGAAAACAGCGAAGGTCTTTGCCTGCAGCGAGACGATAGTCGCAATTTGCTTTTGCTGCTGGACGAAGCAGACGCGATCGGCTGCTGGCCGTATGCTGTGTTGGCAAAGCGACTCGCTGAAAAGCACCGACAGGCGGTGTTCGTCGGCGCGGAGACTGATGGCCGTGGCAGCTCAGAGAGATTTCGCTACACCACAGTGGACTATTGTCAGCATCCGTCGGTGGAGCGATTCCTGGGTATCGTCGAGCAGGGCGATGTGATCGTCGAATTGCGCATGCACGTAAAATCAAACGGCCGTGCAAGAAATCACGGGACAGCTTTTCGCATTCGCAAGGACCGAATTCCGGACCTGTACTCAACGCGTGAAACACTCAGGCCTTTGATCGAACGCGACGAGGATTAGTATTCACAGTTGATTCCGAGCCGGAACGTGTGTTGATAGAAATCAGTACGGTTCACATTGATGGTTGGGAACAGTCCGGCTCGTGGATTCGAGGTCCAGACGACCGAGTTGCTTGGATCGGCAACTTCACCAATCCACAGGAAGGTGTAGCCAGCCTGCAGAGTTGCATTTTCGAGCACTCGCATGTCGCGAAGAACAGGCACACGACTGAAAAGTGGGAGTTCAGCGTTGAGTGACTGTTCGATCATGGGCGAAATGTGCTTGGAAGACACTCCGTCAGTAAATGCATTTTGTGTCGGACCATTGGCTGTTGAAGTGTCAAACAGGTCACTCAGAATGACCTCGTTGGTTATTGGATCGACGTCGAGCGTATTTTCGATGCTTTCACCCGGAGCATAGATGCCAATATTGTCTCCTGCCAACCGGATTTGCTCATTGTTAAACAGTGCCCCAAAGTGAGTTGAGCCAGAGAAGCTGAGCCCCGCCCTTGTGCCTATGTCGTAGGCGAACCCAAATTCAGGCCCAGCGGCATCTGTTTGGGCGATATTGTCAACAAATGATCGAATGAGAAGTTCGCTGGAAGGATTGTACACTTCGAATGATCCACCGGATCCACCTTCGTCAATATTGTCGACAACAAAATCGCCATCGTTATCAATGCGATCGATTGCTTCGATGTCATTCGAAACGTCATAAAGGAGTCCTGAGTCTCTTCCGCGGAAGTGAAAACCTTCGTTGATTCGCATGTAGCGACCGCCGACCAGCCCGCGGAACTTGATCCCACTGCGTTCAAAAATGGTGTCTGTCTCAAAATGCGCGCCTGCACCATAAGAGCCGACACTGTGCCGAACTGCAAATTCGATATCGAATCGCTGATACCTTCCGTTGGGAAACTCACCGTTTTGGAGTGGAAGGTTAAGTTGGCTGATCAACGTGCGATTAAGAATATCTGAGGTGACTCCGCGGATGTCCCAGTCGATTAGGTCCTCGGAATCAAAGAGCAGTGGATCTCCGACCAGTAAAAATGTTTCAGCAATCTCAAGGTCAGACGTATTTCGCTGAGTGTTGAAAAAAGTGGTGGGGTCGGTCACTCCGCCGGTTGCTTCCAGAATTATCGCATCAATCTCATCGATTCGATACTTGTCCCGATCGGCGCGAGCACTGAACTCTTGTGAGGTGTTATCGTTCCACATCCCGTGGAACGAAAGTGTCCAGCCTTCACGGCTCTTGATGCTTGTAGTCACTTTCAGCCCGCTTGGTCTTATCGTGGGAACGTCATCCATGTTGAGGGGCTGGAAAAGATTCAGCGTTCGATTCTGCAGGATCTGTGGACCGATAAGAGTAGCGTTGTCGATCTCCGCCAGAGTCGGCGCAAATCGATCACCTACCCGGCCATTGAATCCCCGAACAGAGCTTTGCAGCCACTCCACCTGCACGTTGTAGGTAAACGGAATTCCACGTTCTTCGAAGTGACTGACCGTATCGCTGTACCAGAGCCCGTTGTCGTTGACGTGTTGTTCGCTGGCATTTTCAAATGGTGAGAGATGGGGGTGGGGCAGAAATGACGGAGGGACTCCCTGATAGTTGATTGCCGCTGCGCCCGGCTGACCGGCATTGAATGCCGGAAATCCGCCGCCAGGCACTCCCGGCAGACCCTGCGCGGAAGCGCTGGCTGCTATGGAAAGTACCAGCAGTAGCGGCAAAATGTGTTTCATACGGTGCCAAATCCGCATCGATCCTACCCTTCACAAGCCAATAGAATTCCTGGCTCTTGCCGCCATGCGACGTCTACCGATACGGAACGGCAGTCCGAGCGCATTGAGACGGTCTTGTGGGTAGTATCGGTCAGGCAATTTGTGAAACTGTAGGGATTGTTCCGGTCCTGCTGCTTTTTCCGTTATTGTCGAATCCCCTGAGGCATAACGCATTCCGGAATCGCAACGTATTCTCAACCAGCAATTTGCGATCTGACTGCAGGTGGCGTTGAAGTTGCCGCTGAACGCCAACTGCTGTGGTCTTCCCCTGGCACGCGGGCGGTCTTCTGCGGAAGACAATTTTCAGCAACTTCTGCTGCTGGCTTCGGATATCAGAATACGGGGCCAGGCTGCCACGGACAAAATTCTTCGTCGCCAATGCCCTGTGCTTCGCTGAGCGTGGGTTGTCCGCTGGCCGTCGAGATGATTCGTTCAAAGATCAGTTTGCCGATCTCCTCGACCGTATCGCCATCCAGAATCGTGCCCGCATTCAGGTCCATGTCGTCTGACATTCGCTGAAACATGGGCGTGTTGGTCGCGACCTTGATCGTTGGAGATGGCTTGCAGCCAAAACAGCTGCCTCGACCTGTTGTAAAGACCACAACCTGTGCCCCTCCTGCTACTTTTCCGGTCACGGACGCCGGATCAAAGCCGGGGCTGTCCATAATCACGAATCCGGATTCCGTCACAGGTTCTGCATATTGATAGACGGCTCGGAGAGGCGTCGTCCCGGCTTTGGCGATTGCGCCCAGAGACTTTTCGAAGATCGTCGTCAGGCCGCCTTGCTTGTTTCCGACCGAGGGGTTGTTGTCGATCGTGACGCCGTGGCGGTCTGCGTACTCTTCCCACCACTTGATAAGGTCCAGCAGGCGGCGCCCAACGTCTTCGTTGACGGCTCGCCGTGTAAGCAGGTGTTCAGCACCGTACATTTCGGGAGTTTCCGACAGGATCGCGGTCGCTCCGTGTGCCGCCAGCAGATCGGCTGCGATTCCGACGGCTGGGTTGGCCGTAATACCGCTGTTGCCATCACTGCCCCCACATTCGAGTGCGACCTTGAGTTCTGAAACGGGGATGGGTTCTCTAACGACATCGTTGGCCAGCGGCAGCAGGTCTCGCAGGACTCCGGCGGCGCGATCGACCGTTTTTCGAATGCCACCCATGTCCTGGATGTTGAGCATCATCGGGCGAGTCTCATCTGCAGCGTTATCACCTTCACCAAGTTGCACCAGTCCGTGTTGTTCCCGCAGGTATCCTGCCTGAGCTGTCTCACAGCCTAGTCCAAGGACCAGACATCCTGCGATGTTGGGGTGTTTGGCGAACCCGGCGAGAGTTCGATTCAGCCGATGGTGATCGTCGTCCCCGAACGCCATGGCACATCCCGCTTTGTGTACGAGAGGAATAATCCCATCAATATTTGGATAATCAGCCAGATCTGTCCGGGCCAGATTTTGTGCGACGTAGCGTGCCGTTGTGGCAGAACAGTTGACGGTGCTGACGAGTGCGAGATAGTTGCGAGTCCCGGCGGTCCCGTTCTTTCGGCGATATCCCCGAAACGTTCGAGGTTCCACCGACGGTGGATCATGCAACTCGGTCGCGAACTCGTATTGTTGTCCTGCTTTGGACGCCTGCACATTGTGGACATGAATCCAGTTTCCGGGCCGAATGTCCGCCGATGCGTAGCCAATGGTCTGGCCGAACTTGACAATGCGAGAGCCGATCTCGATGCGGGCCAAAGCAACCTTATGTCCGGCGGGGATATCGTCCAACGTCTCAAACGAGACATCTCCGACGTTATAGGTGGTCGCTTGAAGCAGAGGCCGAGTGGCAACGGCAGTGTTGTCTGCAGGGTGCAGGCGAAGGATGAATATACTCAAAATAGACGATTCTCATACGGGGGGTGAGTCGAAGGTACCTGGCGATGGAGTCCGTGCATCCGATCGTCTGGATCTGAATCGTCCTCGATTTGGCCGGAATCAAGAAGCCCATGGAGCGAAAGATTTGCCGCGTTCCTGCTGGTCAGGTAGTTGTTCCGTTCATTTGGTGACGGCAGCGGAGCGCGAATTCGGAATATTGAATTCTATCACCAATTTATATTTGCAGAGTCGCGAATCTCCCCTGTAGTGTAACCTCTGACGAGTTCTTAAAGCCTACGAATTGGCTGATGCGCATTCGTGCTTGACGAGAACGCTTAGTGTATTCAGAAACCTGAATGAAGGTCGCAATCTGGCACCGTCCGGGCCGCTTCCAGTTTCATATGTCAGACTCCCTTCCGTCTCTGAGCAGCTTTGTCCGGCAGAACATGTCGCTCGCTCTGCTTGCGCTCGCTCACGTACCGTTTACGAGCATGTACTTTCTTGGTTTGTGGCAGGCTGAACATTACCAATTCTTCCCATTTGCAATCGCCGCATTTTTTTGGTTTTACATTACCCGGAGTGACCGAACAGTCATTCATTTGGGCTGGATCGAGCGAACAGCCATCGTGCTGGACATGCTGCTTCTGGTGTTCATCGTTCTCACAGGGTGGATCCAGCTCATCAGGTTTGCGATGCTGCTATTCTGTTTTGCTGTCACGCGAGGGTCGCGCGAGTGGCAGTATCCGATCCGGTTGACCTACCTGACTCTGCTGCCCCTTTTGTTGACGCGACCACCTACAAGGCTGGATACGCTTGCTCTGCATTGGTTGCAGGAGAACACGAGCTGGTTGGCAAGTCGGGTATTGGAAGAGTTCGGGTACCTGCATCTCCGGCGAGGCAACATCATCGAAGTTGCAGACAAGGAATTCCTTGTCGAAGAGGCCTGCAGTGGAGTGCAGTCGCTGTTCACGGTCCTGTTCCTGGCGACTTTTATTGTTTGTTGGCACCGCCGGAGTTTGCTGCAGACCTGCGTGTTGTTCGCTGCCGGGTTTGTTTTTGCCGGGGCGATGAACGTGCTGCGTATTTCAACCATTGTCGTTGCGTGGCAGGACCTGCAATTGGATTTGAGCCATGGCTGGCAGCATGATGCTGTTGGATACGTCGCGTTGGTGACTGCTGTCCTGTTGTTGTTAAGCACTGACGCCATGCTTCATTTTCTGTTTGCTCCGTTCGAAGACCATTCCTACGGACCATTCGCGGGTGCCTACAGCAATCCATTGACGGCCGTTTGGAATTTCGTCTGTGGCGGCCGTCCGGTTCGCCCCAGCGAGCCGGGGCCAGCTTGGCTCGCTCACAGGAAGACGGTGATGTGCGGTCTGGCATTTTCAATTCTGGTTGGTGGAACGCAGCTCCTCTCGCTTGTCATGGGTGGAGCTGAAAGTGTGTCGCTGCCGGAATCCAGCCTTGCTGACTTCGATGAGCAGGTTCTTCCACAGGAGCTGGAAGGGTTTAAACGGGCTGGCTACACAACTGAGACCCGTGGGCGCGAGAGCAGTTGGGGACAATATTCCAACGTCTGGAGCTTCGAGGGCAATGGCCTGAATGTCCATGTCTCCTGTGATCATCTGTTTCACAACTGGCATTATCTAAACATCTGTTACACGGGCATCGGATGGCAGCTGAATGGAACCGAGCAGCTGGCCAACCAATCTGATTGGAATAGTGTTACATTCTCAATGAAGAAACGCGGTGAAGGGCGTCATGGTTCTGTGATCTACAGTCATTTTAGTGTCAGCGGGGAACCGCTGGATCCCGACTCGAGTGAGTTTTCGCTGGCGTATTTTATTGAGCGACTCCGCAGGAATAGCGCTCATGGCATCTGGTCGTTGCTGTCTGCACCAGAAGTCAATGGAGCCTATCAGGTTCAGGTGTTTACCGAATCCGGGAGGCCATTGACGGACGATCAGTTCGCTGCAATCAAACGACTTCACGAAGCCACTCGCCGACTGTTGCAGGAACACTATCTGGCCACGCATTCGCATCTGGCTGCGGCACTTGACACCGACCTGAACTGAGACGACGTTATGAACCAGCCATTGCGACTTCGGAAGGGAAGACTTCCGGACTATCCCACCATCGGCGAGTTTCTCAATCCACGTTGGTTCGTTGGGTTTGTTCGTGCGTTTGTCGGCGGTTGGTTTGTGTCTCGCAACTACTGGAGTTTCCTGTTGGGTATTCCTGCAGTTGCCGTGACCTGTGCCGGTGCGCTGGCCACGATGCGTCTTGCAGAAAAACCCGGTGACAGACTCGCTGTCGCTTATGAACGAGCAGCAGTGAAAGCAGGTCGAGTCGGGTCGGATGCTGAAGCGGATCTCATGTGGAAACGCCTGATGCAGTTGAAGTCGGAAGACAAGCGGTATCAGCTTGCGCTGGCAACGCGGCTTGTCGAACAGGAGAAGTATGATGAAGCACGGCGACATCTGGATGCATTGACCGGCGAAGATGGTTTTACTCCGGCCAGGCTGTGGCTCGTCGATCACGCCCGCGGCGAATCACCGGTGTTTAAGCTGACTCCGGAGCAACAGGCAGAGCAGTTGCAGGCGGCCGTGAAAGAGTCACCTGAAGATGCAGAGGCGCATCGGCTGCTGGCTCAGCTGTATGTGGAACGCAATGACCTTCGTGTGGCAGAAAAGCACTTGCTGCAGTCGGTCAATCGACATGCGACTCTTGGACTGCCACTGTTCGAATTGCAAAAACGTCTTGGCCGTGACAATGAGGCAGAGGCTTTTGCTTATCTGCGCAAGGCAGCGATGGCACTCGAGGAATTGGTTCTGGCGGAACCCGACGATGTTGAGAATCGCATTCACTGGGCTCAGGCATTGATTTATCTGGGGGAGGAAACCGAAGCGGAAGCGATTCTGACAGAGTCACTGCAGACGATCGAATCAGCGGAACTCAGGCGGGCTGCCGCCGCCCTGATGATTGGTCAGGCTCGACAATTGCTGAGTCAATCCGGTCTTAACACAACGCCAGCTGCGCAGTATCTCAAGCGCGCGGTGAACGTCTATCCGGAACATCCGCAAGTCATACCGATGGTGATCGCATTGGGAGCGCGCGGAGGCAACTTCTCGTCTGAGGATCTCGCGCCCCTCGTATCGCATGTTGAGGCACTTGGGGAAAGCGATGACAATGATGCAACAGCTTCCGGTCGACGCCTCACACTCGCCAGACTTCACATGTTGACGTCTGAGTACGATCAGGCCGCGGCCGTACTCGAATCTGATCAAACGCAGAGTCCGGAGATTCAGATTCTGCTTATCAGCATCTATGAGAAGCAGGGCCGTCGTGACGATGTGACTCGCCTGACAGAATCAGTGCTGAAGTCTCTGGAAACAGCGGTAGAGGAAAGTCCGACAGATGTTGCGGCTCTGGCTCGATTGCTCAATGCATACCTTGTCGCGCATCAGTATCAAAAGGCACTTGAGAAGGTCGAGAGGTACACAGCTTCAGCAGGGATAGCAACAAGGGAGCTTCCACAGTTAATGAAGCAACGTTACGTGGCGGCATGTCTGGCCGTTTATGAATTGGAAGCATCTCACAACGTGCCCGAAGCGTTTTCGTTTCTCCACAAAGCAGTTGAAAGCGGATTCTATACATCACAGTTGATTCAGCTGGTTGCTCAGCGTTCGCTCGCTGGAGGTGATGCATCTGAGGATGCGCAGGCACTTCTTTCAAAGATGCTGGCCGACGGAATCGCTAATACTCAAATCTATTCGGCCATAGGGACAGTCGCCTTGTTAATGGAACAGCCGGAAAAAGCAGTGCGGCACCTTCGTCTGGCACAGGAACAGGATCCGGGGAATCCGGTACTCAAGAATAATCTCGCGCTGGCACTGATTCGTTCTTCCGAGAACAATTTTGCTGAAGCGATGGAGCTATGTACGGCGGCTCTGGAACGACTACCTGACCATCCAGATGTTCTCACAACGCGTGCTGAGATTTCAATGGCCAGGAAACGCTGGCAAGTGGCACGACTGGACCTTGAGAAAGCTCTTCCGCGCCGACCAAAGAGCGCCAAACTTCGGGAATTACTGATAGAAGTTTACGACGGAATGGGTGAGACTGCGCTCATTGAAGAACACGAAAAAGTTCTGGCAGAGCTTCAGGACACGGATCCCGGTGCTGGCGTCGCTGACGGTGCAACAGAGTAATCGTAAGTGACGTACATCCTGGCAATGTGGCGTTCTTCATTCGTTTTTCAGCGGCGGTTGTTCGAGCTCCAGGAGAAACGCGAGTCCTTCGCGGAATCGAGGCGTCTCTTCAAGTGCGAGAAGAACCTGACGGCGAGCTTCCACGATATCGGTTGATTTGAGTAACTGGGCTATCCGATAACGCCAGCGCGGCGCCTGGGATGAGTCGAGTTCGATAAGGGCCCTCAGGCACTGTTCCGCAAGTGTTGTTTCATCAGCAGCGATGGCGACATCTGCCAGTGAACGCAGGATAGAGGGTTGCGACGGGTCGATGGCGAGAATCATCCTGCCGATGTCAACTGCCTGAACGAAATCACCTGTTTCAACAGAGATGTCGAACAATCGTGTTGCCGCACCGATGTCGTCCGCAGTGAGTTTAAGGTGGTCGTTGAGAATCGCTGCTTCTTCCTGCAACTTGCCTTGCTGTTGCAGAAGCTGACTCAGCACGATGCGGGCTCCGGCTGGGTGGTCGTCTTCCGGAAACAACTGGATCAGTCGTTGCAGTTCGGTCCTGGCTGCATCCGGATCGGCAGCCATTAGTTGGCGGGCGAAAGCGAGCCCCGCCGGATAGTGGTCGGGATGTTCCTGTCGAAATTCTTCCAGGCTATCCGTCAGCTGCAGATCTTCGTTGTCGAATGATACACCCACTGCAAACCGTTCTGCTTTCTTTGTCAACCATGCTGTGAAGTCTTCGTTGAGAGAAACCAAATCAGTCGAATGTCGTTCTAATGCATCATTGATGTGCAGGCTGTTGTTCAAGTCATGCAAAACGTTCAGTAGCTGCTCATGGCCGAATCGTTCGACGAAATACTCCACCACCATTGATGACTGGTAGTACGCGAAGTTGATGTCATCGCTGCTTCGTGCGTTCAGAAACGCGCTGCTGAGCTGATTTACGGGCGTGATACGTTTCTGCAGAATACGATCGCGAAATGCGGGCGACATCTCTTGTCCCCAGCGAGGATCCTGCCTTCGTTCTTCGTAGACCGAAATGCCTTCGCTGAGCCAGCGAGGAATCCTGTTGCCCGTCATTTGCAGCGTGATGACGTGGCAGAACTCGTGCCAGAGTACTGATTCCCAATTGGTCGGATTGGCACGACGCGAAACAGGGCTGTTGGCTGTGATGACTCGCCCGAAGCACACTCCCAGAAATCCGGCGACATCAGGAAGGCCGAAAGTCCGGACGGCGAAGTCATCCGGTCGATCGTAGATTTCAACAATGACCGTGTCGGCGGGTTCGTAGCTGTAGCGTTGTGTGAGCTCATCCCAGGCGGCATTCAGGAGGCGTTGAGCATGAGTCCCGTAGATACTGGCTTCCGTCTTTGACATGTGGATTTCGAATCGGTCACTTCGAATGACGTCGAACCTGTCAAGGCTGTCGCGCAGTTGCAGCAGGTTGAACAACTGCGTGTCGTATCCATCTTTGTCGTGAGCTGTTTCTGCCAGTTGCCACCCTTCATTGCGCTGGCCAAGTCGCAACAGGTCCTGAGCCAACTGGGCGCGTGCTGGTTGATATTCCGGATCGTTTTCAAGAGCCTTACGCTGCAGTGCAGCTCCTTCCCGGAAACGGTACCTGCGTGACAAGGTGGCTCCTGTGAAACAGTCGACTGCTGGATTCGTCTGATGGTGGTGAAGTGCCTGCGAACGGACCTCTTCTGCGCTATCCGATTGTCCCAACAGAGTATGAATAGCGATCAGCAGTCCGCTTGCTTCAGGATGATACGGATTCCGATCGCGAATTCTTGCAACGGTCTTCGCTGCGGAATTGAATCGCTCCTGGTCGATCTGTTGATTCGCTTTTGACAGGAGCGCTGGAGTAAAGTGCGGGTTGATTTTCAGTGCTTCTTCCAGTGCCTCTTCTGCCTGTTGAGCATTGACGTCACGAATGGCACGAGAGTATTCGAACAGAACCGTTGGGTGTTCGGGGAACTGTTCGACTGCCGGAGTCAGCAGTTCAACAGCAAATGTCAGATCGCCTTTTTCGATTGCCAGTCGCGAACACGCTATTACACCATCTGGGCGGCTGGCGAAGTTCCTTCGTGCGCGATCGAAGAAACCTTCGAGAACAGCTTTGGGATCAGCGCCGGCGGCTAGAGCCGCGTTTCCAAGTGCCACAAGGTCGTCTGCATCAGAGTAGCGCCATGGAGCACCGGTTGCCAGCCTGTCGATTGTCCTGAGTGATTCGGCAGCCTCCTTTGTGCGGCCTAAGTCGCGGAATCCGGTGTATGCCTCGTAGTGCAGCCGAATGCTCCAGGGATACCGTTCAATCCCGGCATTGGCTGTAGCCAGTGCTTCGACTGGTTGTCCCAGTTCCCGTTGTGCCAGAAGTTTCAATAAAGGCCAGTCTTCGCCATAAGCCCTCCGTTCAATGGCCTCATTGGCAGTGGTCAGGCATTCCTGATACTGGCCTGTTATGAGCAAGTGACGACACTCGTTGACGGTGCCATACACCGCCCTGTTCAGGAGTGGCAGTAATGCCAGACCGAGCCAGAGCTGTCGCATCTGACGGATGGAATACATGAGATACGCCCCGATTGTTTCCAAAGCCGGACGTCGGGTGCCGGTTCTGCGTGTGGCAACGATTCGGTTCGCTGATTCCCGACGGGGATGCCAAACCGCCCTGCCGAAGTACAGCCTGTTGGTCGGATGACCGATACAAGCAGTAGATCTGAACCCAACTCCCCTTAAGTTTCGAGTAAGTGGGCCACTGAAGCAACCAACAACGGCTCGGTAGTGACTCGTAAGCCAGGCTTCAGCGGAACGGGTTCTTAAGTCAGACCTGCGATTCCTTCAGGCAATCCCTCGCCGAAAGAATACGCTATGCCAAAGCCTTGTGTAGCAGAAGTGATGCACCCCTGTGCGTCGGCAACAATCCAGTCGGAAACAACACTGCGTGAGGCGGCGAAACGGATTCTGACAACCGGTCTGGAAGCCCTGCCGGTCGTCGACGACACAGGAGCATTTAGCGGTCTGGTTGTTCAGTCGGCACTCATTCGGGAACTCATGTGTACCCGCTGCCGGTCAACCGTGGTTCAGCCGATTGTCGCGCATCACGTGGATTCTGCTCGAAACACGGCGACCCTGGACAGTGTGCTGCCTCTGTTTCGATCGGCTTCTGTGACGATGATTCCGGTTTTGGACGAAGACGATCATCCGGTTGGCCTCGTACACCGCGAAGATGTCATCCGGTATTTGCTGGACGATCATTCCAGGGAGTCACCGGCAGATTCGGCCAGCCAGCCGACATCCCGACCTCATTTTCTGGAACAACGTCGCCAGCCCGACGATCAGGCCAGCTCCTGAAAAACGTCTACAGCTCTACGCCCAGATCCTGCATCAGGATCTTCATGTCATTCCAGACGTCCTTCTTGGCTGACGGATTGCGCAACAGGTACGACGGGTGATACGTACAAAGCACTTTGGCGTCATCGTATTGATGGAAGCTGCCTCGCAGCCTGCCAATTGTTCGTTTCTCGTTGAGTAGATTCTGGGCGGCTATTGTACCCCAGCAGACGATGTATTCCGGATTGACCACTTTGATCTGTGCATCAAGAAATTCCCGGCAGTTCGCGGCTTCCTGAGGCAGAGGATTTCGGTTGCCGGGCGGCCGACATCTCAGGATGTTGCATATATAGATGTCTTCCCGTTTCAGCGTGCAGGCTTCGATGATCTTGTTCAGGAGCTGTCCGGCTCGGCCGACAAAGGGCTCGCCCTGCCGATCCTCATCTGCTCCCGGCGCTTCGCCAATAAACATAATACGGGCGTCCGCGCTGCCGACTCCGAAAACTGTCTGAGTTCGGGTTTCTGCTAATTCAGTACAGCGAGTGCACCCGGTCACGACCTCCGCCAGCTGGCACATTGCCGTCGATCTTTGGTCCGTTGTCGTCAGGGACTTTTCAAGAATTCTTGATGTCTCGTCATGCATATTCGGAACCTGAGCATTTTCCGGCTGAAGTTCTGTCGGCGACCTGAGGGCCCCGGTGTTTCGCCGGGGACTCGTTGCCGCAGAGTTTGGACGCGCCGCTGCCCTGGTTTGTGACTTTCGCCCCGCCGAAACGGCTGGCAGGCGGACCGTAGGCACATGAGTCACTCCGGTCGTCAGTAGAGAACGCAGGTACTGTTGCCAGACACGGCTGCTGGTCATGATTCGTCGACTGTCACGGGGAAATCTAAATGCCTTGCCATACACATCGTATGTGATTGATCCCGAGCAGGCAGGCGGCACGGATACGTGCGAGGGTAATCAATCATGGAAGCGTCGCCTACCAGCCGATTCAGCGAACAAATGCTGGTTCCGATTTCGGAATGTTGTTCGCATGTGTGGCAGACCACGTATTGGGGTTCCGGCAGTGTTAGTTCAGTGTAACTGGTGAATGTTTTCTGTCTGGTGAAGAGTTCCACGTTGTCCGCATTGTCTCACATAAAGTGTGAATTCACGACCACAGTGCGGAATTGGCGGGAGTCGTTTCTGGTTTCTGGTTCCTTTCCTGCCGATATCCAGAGCGGGTGATGTCGAATATGCGGAAATCGCGGATCGGCAGAACCTGCCGGTAGTTCCAAATCGCAGTGACTCCGGAATTGCCTCAAGTTGACGTAAACGAACAGTTGAGCAGTCCTTCACGGGAGGTAGGTCGCTCACTGCTCCCTCCTTATCTTTTTGCGCGAGGAAAACTACGATGGTTCGTCGATCATGGAAGACATTCCTGGCGGGTGTAGTGATTTCAGGAGGCTTCTCGGTCTCTGGTACTGCATTCGCTGGTGGAGAGTGCTGTGCTCCAGCACCGGGTATGAGTTGTCAACAGTGTGAGCAGATCTTCTCTGACAATTGTCAGCAACTGACAGATCAGCTGGCATCAATGAGCTGTTGCAACGAGTCATCCTGCTGTGCACCAACTTCCGTCTGCGAATGTGCAGATGACGGTTGTGCAGAAGGTTGCTGTGCAGAAGAAGACTGCTGCGGAATTGATTTCGGTGGCTGGGTTCAGATGGGTTACCACGATGGTGTGGTTCCGAATGGTGTGACTCGAAACGATGCCGGATCGTTCAACAATCACCCACATCGCTTAAACCTGCATCAAGCGTGGTTGTACGCTGAAAAGGTGGCTGACGGAAGTGAAGGACTTGGCTTTGGGTTCCGGGCTGACGTCATGTATGGTGTGGATGCTGCTGATACGCAGTCGTTTGGTAACCCTCCCGGAAGCTGGGACTTCGCCAACGGGTTTGACTTCGGTGAGTATGGTTGGGCGATCCCACAGCTGTACGGTGAAGTCGCGATGGGTGACTTGTCCGTCAAGATTGGTCACTTCTACACGCTGATCGGCTACGAAGTTGTGACTGCTCCGGATAACTTCTTCTACAGCCACGCATTGACAATGTTCAACAGTGAGCCGTTTACTCACACCGGTGCATTGGCAACCTACGCTGCAAGTGATGACACCACCATCTACGCAGGTTGGACTTCGGGCTGGGACACCGGCTTCGATTCGCTGAATGGCAGCAGCAGCTTCCTGGGTGGATTCGGAACCGCTTTGGGTGAAAATGTGAGCTTCACCTATATCCTCACCGCGGGCGAGTTCGGATTCCGAGGAAACGGTTACTCACACAGCCTGTTGTTTGACGTCGCCATTACGGACGACCTGAACTACATCTTCCAGAGTGACCTGGTGAGCACAAACGCTCCGGCAGCTGGTGCATTCGCTGCTCCAGGCGAAGACGTTGGTATCAACCAGTACCTGCTGTACACGGTAGACGACAAAGTCAAAGTTGGTACTCGCATGGAATGGTGGAAGCGTGATGGGAACTCTCAGTACGCTGCTACCTTCGGTGTGAACATCACCCCAATGGAAAACCTGATTATTCGACCGGAATACCGGTACGACTGGAGTGTTCCAGGTGGTGGAACCGAGCCAACGTTCGGTTGTGATGCCATTCTGACCTTCTAAAGATTGGTCTGCAGAACTGGCAGCAAACATGAACCCGGCCTTCTTCAACGAAGGCCGGGTTCTTTTCGTGCGCGGCCGCTTGATGCGTTCGGCAATCGATATGAGAAGCTGCCTGTGTTTTGGGCGAAAGCAGTGCATTAGTCCGGCTGTGGTGCTACTTTCCCTCAGTCCGGAGGTGTTGCTGGACACTGTATGCAGTGTTGTTGTGCAAGCCAGTACTGGAGCAACCGAAGACTGGGTGGCAGCAAAAAATCACCCGCCGATCGCTCGATTTATGGTCAGTCCTGATCCGGCACGTCGTGCGGGTGTGTTGCTTTCGCGAACTCAACCGGTTCGCTGACCGTCGCGTTGCAGATCAACGACGGACGCCTATAATCTTCGTGAGAAGCGTTCCGTAATGGTTCGTACTGTGTTTCTCAACCCTCATCACCCTGCCTCAGGGAGCGTGACGTTGGACGCTGTCTGTCGAATTTTAAGCCTTCCGGCTGTCCTGCTGGCTCAGATCCCGGGGCTTGGTCCCGTTGTGAAAGCGGCCTCGACTTCTGTTGGGCAAAAGATCCTCATGGCCATCACTGGCCTGCTGCTGTGCGGCTTTCTGGTGACCCATTTGGCAGGAAATCTCCTTCTGTATGCGGGCGCCGACAAATTCAACCACTACGCAGAAACACTCCACAGTTATGGACTCCTGTTGAATATCGCAGAGGTCGGACTGTTTGGTTTGTTCGTCGCGCACCTTGGTCTGGCCTGCTCAACGAACGCGATGAATCGTCAGGCTCGCCGAAAAAAGTACGCTCAAAAGGAAACGAAGCAGTCACCGTTTGCACTTCCTGGAGGTGGCGCTTCAGGCTGGATGTTTGTGACGGGCGTGATCATTGCCTTTTTCCTGGTCGTGCATGTCACCGACTTGAGGCTGAAGAGCAATCCGTTTCTTGATCTGTCCGCGGCCTACGAAAACGGCCCTGATGAGCCACCTAATGAGTACATCGCGGTCCGTTTGGCTCTGACCAATTGGACGGCGATCGCATATGTGTTGGGGCTGGCGGCACTGGGCGTTCATCTGGTTCACGGTGTACGCAGTGCTCTGCAGACGCTGGGGCTGAATCATCCTCGCTGGAATCGGTTGCTGGAGCTTGGCAGCTGGTTGTTCGCGGCAGCGATTACTTTGGGTTTCTTCAGCATTGTGGCCTGGGCCGCACTGACGTCCGGTTCAGCACAATAGATTTTTTCTTCTCCACTTTTCCTACCGCCTGAGGTCAACCTGATGGCTCGCGTGGCAAGCGAAACACTCAACTCACGAGTGCCCGATGGTCCCATTGAAGACAAGTGGGACAAGCATCGCTTCAATATGAAGCTGGTGAATCCGGCCAATAAGCGCAAGTTCAACGTGATTGTTGTGGGCACAGGACTCGCCGGAGGTGCCGCAGCTGCCTCTCTGGGTGAGCTTGGCTATCACGTCAAGGCGTTTTGCTTTCAGGACAGCGCCCGACGTGCACACAGCATTGCTGCTCAGGGTGGAATCAATGCCGCCAAGAACTACCCCAATGATGGTGACAGTATCTGGCGACTATTCTACGACACGGTAAAAGGGGGCGATTATCGAGCCCGGGAAGCCAACGTGTATCGTTTGGCTCAGGTCAGCAACAGTATCATCGATCAGTGTGTCGCTCAGGGAGTTCCTTTCGCTCGCGAATATGGCGGAACTCTGGCAAACCGATCATTTGGTGGAGCCCAGGTTTCCAGGACGTTCTATTGTCGAGGTCAGACCGGGCAGCAGCTGCTGTTGGGCGCGTATCAGGCATTGATGAGGCAGGTCCAGATCGGCAAGGTCGATCTCTATGCTCGTCGGGAAATGCTGGAACTGATTGTTGTTGACGGCGTGGCTCGCGGAATTATCGTCCGGAATCTCACGACCGGGCAGCTGGAAACCCACACGGCAGATGCTGTCGTGCTGTGTACCGGTGGCTACGGCAATGCCTACTACCTTTCGACCAATGCGATGGGTTGCAATGTTACGGCCGCGTGGCGGTGCCACAAGCAGGGCGCCTATTTTGCGAACCCGTGTTACACGCAGATTCATCCGACCTGCATTCCGGTGAGTGGCGATTATCAGTCCAAGCTGACACTGATGAGTGAAAGTCTTCGGAACGACGGACGAGTGTGGGTGCCGAAGAAGGCCGGGGACCCGCGACCGGCCTCAGAAATTCCGGAAGATGAGCGCGACTATTACCTGGAACGTCGTTATCCGTCGTTTGGGAACCTCGTTCCTCGAGACGTGGCATCACGCGCTTCGAAAGAGCGGTGCGATGCGGGATTTGGTGTTGGTGAGACACAGCTTGCTGTCTACCTCGACTTCAAGGATGCAATCGTCCGCGACGGTGAAGACACGGTTCGGAAGAAGTATGGAAACCTCTTCCACATGTATCAGAAGATCACCGCAGAGAATCCCTATAAGGTTCCAATGCGAATCTATCCCGCTGTCCACTACACGATGGGTGGCCTGTGGGTCGACTACAACCTGATGAGTAACCTGCCGGGGCTCTTCGTGCTGGGAGAAGCGAATTTCTCCGATCATGGAGCGAACCGATTGGGCGCGAGTGCCTTGATGCAGGGGCTGTCTGATGGCTATTTCGTGATTCCGTACACAATCGGAGATCACCTGGCGACTCAGTCTTTGCCTCCGATTCCGGAAGACCATCCGGCGTGCAAAGCGGCGTTGGCCACTGCGGAAGGGCGTATCAGCCAGTTGATGGGGGTGGGTGGAAGTCGGTCGGTCGACAGTTTTCATCGCGAACTCGGCAAGATCATGTGGGACAACTGTGGGATGGCTCGCAACAAAGCCGGACTCACATCGGCGATCAGTGCGATTCGCGACCTTCGCGAGCAGTTCTGGAACGACGTCCGGGTTCTGGGCAGCGAAGCGAATCTTAATCAGAGTCTCGAAAAGGCGGGACGCGTCGCTGATTTCCTTGAGTTTGGTGAGTTGCTGGCAGTTGACGCTCTGGAACGTGAAGAGTCGTGCGGTGGTCACTTCCGGGAAGAGTATCAAACAGGAGAAGGTGAAGCTCAGCGCAATGATGCTGACTTTACACACGTCGCCGCCTGGGAATTTCATGGTGTAGGGGAAGAACCAACCATGCACAAAGAATCTCTGTCGTTTGAAAACGTTCCGCCGACAACGAGGAGTTACAAGTAATGAGCGACGAGCAACTCAATCTGACTCTTCGTATCTGGCGGCAGAACGGCCCGGAAGATCGTGGAGCGTTTCGCGAGTATCAGCTGAACAGTGTGAGTACTCACATGTCGTTCCTTGAAATGCTGGATGTTCTGAATGAGCAACTGGTCGAGGCGGGTGAAGAACCGGTCGAGTTCGATCATGATTGCCGTGAAGGGATCTGCGGCATGTGCAGCCTGATGATTAACGGCCAGGCACATGGTCCGGATCTGGCCACAACCACCTGCCAGCTTCACATGAGGAGGTTTAAGAACGGCGATACGATCACGATCGAACCGTGGCGCGCAACCGCGTTTCCTGTTGTTCGTGATCTGGTTGTCGACCGCACGGCGTTTGATCGAATCGTTCAGTCGGGGGGCTACGTGTCTGTCAATACCGGCAACGCGCCCGACGGTAATGCAATTCCGGTCCCGGGAGCGACTCAGGAAATTGCAATGGATGCCGCCGCCTGTATCGGCTGTGGAGCTTGTGTTGCGGCCTGCAAGAATGCTTCAGCCATGTTGTTCGTGTCGGCGAAAGTGTCGCAACTCGCTGTGTTGCCGCAGGGCAAAGCGGAACGAACTGAGAGAGTCATCAGCATGGTGAATCAGATGGATGATGAAGGATTTGGTTCGTGCACCAATACGTCAGAGTGTGAGGCCGCCTGTCCTGCGGAGATTTCGATCAGTAACATTGCGCGCCTCAATCGTGAGTACACTCGCGCTGTCTTTGCGGCTCGGTGAGTAAGTGGGGTCGCACACATGACAGGCCGGGATTATTCACGTTATCAACAGAAAGTCATCAAGCGGTTCTATGACAACCGCGAACAGATCGATGACCAGAAGTTGAGTGAGCTGGTGACCAGCCTGTACCTGGCAACGGACAAGCAGAAACCCAAACTCTGGTCACGGGCGAAGGAAATTCTTGATCGAATGGAATTGCCGCAAACTCGTATCGATCATGTGATGGAATCAGGTGATGCAGCCGTGCTTGCGAAGGTTGTTGAGGAGTTGCAGAGCGGAAAACTAAAACGCGGATCAGGGAAGAAGAAGTCCTGATCGGTGCGGTCAGTTTCTCGACCCGGCTGGTGTGACATCAGCAAGCCGCCTGTTGTGGGGCCCTTGCTCCGGGTATGAAATGTATCTGTTGACTGCGACTTGAACGTCGTGCTGGAGGCGGTCGAGAGCTGTGTATTTGTTGAGTAAAGATCCGCTTTTCAGCATTGCAATCAGCATCTTTGTATGCGCGTTTTCGCCCGCATGGAATCCGTCAATCGCCTCCTGATCATTGGCATTGCAATCACTCATTCGGTGAAACGCGTAGAGTTCGAAGCCGTGTTTGTCAAAATGCGCCTGAAGTTCCGATTGAATCCTCGTCATGTAGACATGTTCTCCTGAGTCCTGCATAGCCTGCCAAACGGCATCTGCGAACGGAGGCAGGAATCCGACCACCGATACACTGTTTGCTCGGCAGAAATCGAGCAGGCGATCAACTTCAGCAACAGCTTCCTCGTCCACTTCTGAGCCGGGTTCAAATCGTCGTCCGAGGCGCTGCACACGTGCAAGAGTTCCAGCGAATTGATAGTCGTTCGCGGTTGGATCTGAGGTGAGCAGCTTTTGCACCTGAGTGCTGTATAGAAATGAACCGTCTTGGCGCATTCCTTTGCGATTGATCAGAGCACTTAAGCCGATCCGTGTCGTACCTGCATCGGCATTCAAGCCGAGGGCATTGGCCATCACAGCTGTGACAGATATGCGACCTCTGACGAGGTCTTTGTACACGTCAGGAACCAGTCGCAGGGCTACAGAAAGATCATCTTTGGGGCGCCTTGTCCATGTGGTTGCCGCCCTGCGTTGTCTCTTTGTGTTGCCGAGTTTGCTGAACATCCACTGGTCCAGCCCAAGAATCAGAACCTTTGGGAGTTTCTCTCTGGGCAGTTCATTCAGAAATGTGCGGAAATCCCACGGAGATACGATCGTGTAGCCCGCGTTGAAGAACTCGGCGTCGAACATCTCTTCGCGAAAGCCCAGGACGCGGGAAGAACCGAGTGCTACGATCGACTGCCGAGGCATTGACGAGAGGCGCTGATACTTGAGGTAGGTGTACTGTTGCTGGTTGTATGCAAAGCCAACCAGCACTGGATTGTCCGCAGTTGTCCGGAAAATTCGGTCGACATCGATGTAGCATTCCTGAGATGAAATCAGGATTGCCAGAGCAGGTGCTGCAACGACAAACAGAGGGGCAAGAAATGTCAAGCATCGCCGCCGAAACGATCGAAGGGCGATCTCAAGCGCTTGAGATTCCGGATCAGACTGCATGCCGACGGTCCTGGCGAGATAGTTGTAATCAGCGAATCGCTGAATCTAGGCAACGTTGGAGTACGAGTCGTGGGTAAGGATCGAACGAACTGTGGAGAGGACAGTATCCACTGGCAGCCTGGAGATATCTTCGTTGGGAGACGAAAGTGCATTGTTGCCTGGTGCTGTAAGCGGGTAAGGGCCGAAACGCTCCGGTGACGTCGGGCCAAACAGCCCCAGTGTTGGTATTCCGAGGGCGGCTGCAATGTGCAGCGGACCGCTGTCATTGGCGATAACCAGTCGAGCGCGTCGAAGGAGTTCGACCATCTGCAGTAGTGATGTGTGAGTCGTCAGATTAATAAACCGGTCGGCATGGGCCGTCGGAGGATCGTTCCACTCCAGATGGCTGTCCCAGGCAACTGTGACACCGGGCTCCTGTTCCAATAATGCGGTTGTGAGTTGTGGGAACCCAGGCCACTCCTTGAGACTGCCGCGGCTGTTGGGAATCATCACGACTGGCGACGTCCTGCTGAGACGTTCATCAATGTCGTCGGGCGATTCACCATGGATGACAACGGGAGAACGCAGTGATGCGTCGAGTCCGATGGCGGGCAAAAACTGGAGAAGTCGTTCGATGGCGTGTGTGTCTTTGCCACCGTCCGGGAATGAGACGATCCTGTCACAGGGCAGTCGACTGCCTTCGCGTGAGTCCGGACTACCGATTTTGAGAGGGGATTGAACGGCATGCACCATCAGGCCACTTCGCAGGAGGCCTTGAAAGTCCAGGACAGCGTCAAACTTCCGGTTCCTCAACAGCCGAAGCGTCTTCCACAGATTTCGAAGGCCACTCAGTCCGTTCTGATGATCGAACTCAATAATCTCCCCGTTGACCGTCGGGCACCTTTGTACGATCTCCCTGAATCGACTCTTGACGACCCAGGAGATTACCGCTTCCGGCATCTGATCTCTGATTGATTGAGCAACCGGCAGCGAACAGATGATGTCGCCGAGTGAGCTGGGCTTGATAATCAGGATCTGCATTTGCCGTCTCCCGTTTGTGTGTCTTGAACGGACAAACGTGTCAGGCAGCTTTGCGCAGTTGCGGATTCAGTTCCGTGTCGTTGTACATCTTGAACTGATAGTAGACCCGAAAGCTACGTGTACCGTCTTCGATCGCCTGGAAGAGCTCTGACAAAGCACAGCTCAGATCCTGAATCTGCTGACTGATCACTGTGAGCTTCGTGGCGCATCTGGTTCGGTGCTCATCAGTGGCGTCGTCGCGATCGACTTCTTCCTGCATGTGATATCGCTTCAACGCAAGTATCGACAGTCGATCGATCATCATGCCGGGTGTTTCAGAATTGAACGGGCAGCCGGACTTTGGTGGATTCATGGTGTCGACTATATGGCGATCCATGACCTCGATGAGATCATTTCGTCGCTGGTTGTGTCCGTCGATCGCCCGTTTGGCCTGACGAACTCGCTCGGCCCCAAGGTGGTCACAGCGGGCAATGTCTTCTTCATGCCAAAGACTGAAGTTCTCCAGATGATTGCGGCTGACGATGTCCGGAAAACCATCGCCATCTGCTGCTGGTTCCGAATGATGCCAGCGATCTGTGAGTTCCGCCTGAAGTGCGGTTATGGTGCGAACGTCCATCCCTGGACTCCCGTCTCGGGTAAGATTGTGCCGTGTTGAGACCTAGCACACATAGCCAGACTCCATGGCAGCCGAGAACGTATCGGAGGACGTCGTTCGGTGTCAATATCACCGTGCCACCAACCGGCTTCCAAAATGTGTACGTCTGCTCATGGCACATCAGCTGTGACTTCCGTCCCATCTGGTCAGTGACGAGCCGAGCAATACCGATCTTGAGTCGGCAAACCTTGCCGAGTATACCAACACGACTCTCAGTATGTGTGCCGGATCACATCTGAGGCTGCTGGCCAGGTCACTCCGCACCCGAAGTTCCTGAGTTGTCATCCAGGATCGTGCCGATGTAACGAGAGAGACCGCCGGAATTCGTCGCATACAGATGCCGGGCAACCTGTTCAGATACAAGACATGCATTTTACCAGCTTTGCCTACCTTCTTTTTCTGCCATCTGTGCTCCTGGCATATCGGATCATGCCGTCGCGGCGGTTGCAGAACATCCTGCTGTTGGCGTCCAGCTACGTCTTCTACGGTTGGTGGGACTACCGATTCTGCATCCTGATGCTTGTTTCCAGCCTGGTCGATTTTGTGATCGGGGCGGCTCTGCATCGCCAGCAGAACCCAAAACTCAGGAAGTGGCTGCTGACCGGCAGCATTGCCTGCAATCTTGGTCTGCTTGGCACGTTCAAGTATCTGAATTTCTTTATCGAGGGCTTTCAGGACATTGGCCGAATACTGGGCATGAATATGTCCACTGGCACGCTCGAGATCATCCTGCCCGTTGGGATCAGTTTCTACACGTTTCAGACGATGAGCTACACGCTGGACATCTACCGACGGCAGCTGCAACCGGCCAATAGCCTGATCGACTATCTCGCATTTGTTTCATTCTTTCCGCAGCTTGTGGCAGGGCCAATCGAACGGGCCAGCCATCTGTTGCCGCAGATGCAGAATCGCAGAGTGGTGACCTGGGAGCGTTCGGCCAGCGGAGTTCGCCAGATTCTCTGTGGGTTCTTCAAGAAGATCGTCATTGCTGATTCGGTTGCTGCTTTCGTTGCGGCAGCCTATGTGGATCCATCGGTGGCTACAGGGCCTGAACTGATAGTGGCAACGGTCCTGTTTGCCTTTCAGATCTATTGTGACTTCAGTGCTTACTCTGATATCGCGATCGGCACCGCTCGGCTGTTTGGGATCGATCTTATGCAGAATTTTGCTTACCCGTATTTCTCACGGAGTATGCATGAATTCTGGCAGCGGTGGCATATTTCGCTGTCCACTTGGTTTCGCGACTATGTGTACATCCCATTGGGTGGGAATCGTGGTTCCGGATTTCTTCGCAATCGCAACGTCATGCTGACGTTCATTATCAGTGGATTCTGGCACGGAGCCGCATGGCAGTTCCTCGGTTGGGGCGCTTTGCATGGTACGGCACTGGTGACGGAGAACTCCGCTGGTTCTCGACAGCAGGCTGACTCAGCTTCTTCAAGGCGTCTTCTGCCTTCGTTCACCGGATTCCTCCGAATGTTGCTGACATTCGGGATTGTCTGTCTGGGCTGGGTTCTGTTTCGAGCGGAAACACTGGGGGACGCCATAACAATCTGGAACAAGATGGCGTTGAGCGTGGTTAGTTCTTCGCACTGGAACCCGCTGTGGGTGGAGTATTCTTCTCGCGGTCCGCTGTTCTTCACAATTAACATGCTGCTCGCATTTGTTCTTGTGGAGTGGGTTCATCGGCACATGGCGTTTCCTCTGGAGATCGGGCACTGGCCGATGCCGGTCCGCTGGCCGGCTTACACACTGGTGGCGTGGCTGATCGTTGAGTGTGCTGACAAGACGCCTCAGAGCCCTTTCATCTACTTTCAATTCTGATTGACGCGGTCGGATCAATGTGGAAACAGATGGCTAGAATCCCTGTGGTCGCTGTCACGGGAATCCTGATGTTACTGACCTGCGAGGTGGCGACACGTCTTTTCGCGCGAGTACCTGTCGATGTGTCTCAACGAGATCCGCTCGTTGGTCGAAGGTTTGAGCCCAATCTTGCCCGGCATATCTACAACTATGAAATTGAAGGTCCCGTATTTCTGAGAACAAACCAACTGGGATTCCGGGGTAAGGATGTGTCCGCCGACAAGCCAGAGAATGTTCGCAGAGTCGCGGTGCTCGGTGATTCCTATACAGCCGCGATGGCCATGACAGATGAACAGACTTTCTGTGGCCAGATGGAGCAACTGCTGAATGAGGAGCCTAACAGCAAATTCAAATGGGAAGTGCTGAACTTTGGAATCTTTGGTTCAGGGACTGGCCAGGAACTTGCGCTCTATCGGCATCTTGTGAAGAATCTGAATCCAGACATTGTGATCGTGGCATTTGGAAACGCGACAGACCTTCGAGACAACAGCAGGGAACTCAGTACGAATCCGATCATACAGTTTGAACTCGGCGCGGCCGGAACTCTGCAGCAGATTCCACAGTCGGCAGACCGTATCCGTGTTTCGAACGCTCTCAACAGATTCAGCCATTTCTATACCTGGCAGAAACTGAAGCTGAAGATTGTGAAGCAGTTGTTTCAGGAGACGACCGACATCGAGCGGGGGCGGGATCTCATCTACGCTCGTCAGGAACCGGATGCCTACCGGCGCGCATGGGACATTACAGCGGCTCTACTCACTGCGTTCCGCGACGAGTGCAGAGCAAATGGCAGTCGGTTCATGGTTGCCGCCATTCCGTCGGCTTATCAGATCTATCCGGATTATTTTGCACTGCTGGAAGCAAAAAGCGGAACAGATGTTGATCTGGACCCAATGCATCCGGATCGACGCCTCGAAGGAATCTGCGATAATGCGAAGATTCCGTTTCTTTCTCTGACGCCTGTGTTTCGGCGGTGTACTCCATCTGGATCGTATCAGGTGGAGTCAGAGCAGCTGTTCATCGGAGGCAAAGCGCACTTGAACGCCAAAGGCAACCAGCTGGCAGCGTCTGAGTTGTCAGCGTGGATTTCTGAGAATCGTCTGGCGGGTACACCGGTAGAAAGACACTGAGCAGGGCGTTGCGATATCATCAGACGGCAACGTCAGGGAGTACGGTGTGACCACCGAGATTGAGTATCACGACAACAATCAGGCAACTACCATTGTCTCGTTTACCGGCATTGGGCATGGAATGGGTAGCATTCAGCTCAATGAGTTCTTCAAGCTGACGCAATCCGGTTTCAATGTGTTATTTGTCAAAGACACCGCAAGGTCATGGTACAACTCCGTTGATGTTGATGCTGTGCGGAAGCTGCTTGGTGACAGGCCGGTGATTACGATCGGCAACAGTATGGGGGCTTTCCATGCAACGATGTTTGCACTGGATTATCCGGTCGAAAAAGTGATCGCCTTTGCCACTCAGTATTCCATCCACCCGGAAGTTGTGCCGTTCGATAAGCGATACCGCAGCTATGCGAAAGCGGTTGAAGAATGGAAGTATCGCGAACTTCAGTTTAATGAAACGACGGAGTATTACTTCATCAGCGGTGATGCATCCGTGGAGGTGAAACATCTACAGATGCTTCCGGATCAGCCAAACATCTATACGAACGTCGTCGCCAATGCGGGACATAAGGTGGCCGCAAAGCTGAAGAAGGAAGGCCGACTCTACACGACGATTCATCAGATCATCAACTCGCCCCCATCCTCTGGTATGGCTGCTTCTGGTTGAGCCGCGACGCCGTCGTCAAACCATCCTTAAGCGAATCATCCGTTAATCGAGAGAAGATTTCTCCGCCGAATTGACAGCGATTCTTGTGTGGGGGTGTACTGAACGGAGATGCCCCATGATTGACTCATTGAGTTGAACGGAGAATCGTTCGGCGGCTGCTTCATTGAGATGAGTGATGTCGGTGAAGTCTGACATCACGTACCCTTCATCGTGCGTGTAGTCAATCAAGACAACGTCTTTGGAAACGTATGTACTGATGAAGTGCATGAAGTCTTCAATTTCGCCTTCGCGATAACAACTGAGCTCTTCTTTGCGCGTTGGTGGCATGCAGAGGAAGACCTTCACGCCGTGTTCGCGGCAGTCGGCCAGTATCTTCTCGAAGTACTCGACGTTGGCAGGAAGGCGCCTGGTTGTTCGTTTGGCAGTGTCGGTTGGTTTCGCGCGACCGGGCTTGATGTATTGACCATTCTCGCGCTGAAAGATGCGGCCGTTGTTGGGAGTGAACATGTACTTGGGGTTGAGAGATCGAACGAGTGCCCGCAACTGCATCCCTTTGTCTCTCCAGGGGTGTGACTCGTAGTCATCCAGATAGCGTTCGCCAAAGTAGCGAGCGTAGACCTCATTCCGGTAATCTGACATGTAGCTGAACTGGAACAGGTCGACTCCCATCACCAGATAGCGGAATGACTTGTTCCGTTCGCGAAGCCATCTGAGTTTGAAGTACAGCTGGTTGAAGGTGTCATCGTTACAGCCGAAGTTGTACGATGGAATGGCGAATCGATCTGGGTTGAGTCCCCGATAGATGCGGGAGTTTCCAAGCATCAGCAGGTCATAGTTGCGTGTTGCAGCACCGTGAAATGAGTTGGTGATCTGGGTTTCGGAGGTGGGGCCTTTTGCTCGTTCCACGAAGTGTTTTCCGTAGAGCAGACCAATTGGCAGCCAGGGGACAAACAGCAGACAGGGAACAAGAATGAAGGACCACACTCTGCGGCGAAACCGACTGATCTCACTGCCAGTCGATCGAAGCGTAAGTGTGTGATCTGGTTCTGATTCGAGGGGGGGATCCTTCGTCGTTTGGTGGGCATCCACTGTCATGCGGCACGCTTCCTGTACGACTGCAGTTCGACCTGTCGAGCTGCTGATGGTCCGTCGAAGTCGTATCCCAGGAATTCAATGTCCGCCGCCAGTCGTGAGGCAACAAGGTTCTTGAGGCGATCAGAATACAAGTCTCTGTAGTCTGCGTGAACGGACCTGTTGTTGCGCGGAAGCGGCACGTTGATACCGATTTGGCTGCACACGACTTCAAAGTCGTGCGAAATGTTCTCGAAGAAGCCAACGTAGTCGACGATCAGATTCTGCTGTCGATTCTGGATCCATCGAGACTGAAGAATCTCAGGTCGTTGTGTCCATTCGTCAACAAACTCAGAGAACGACATTGTCGCAACGTGCCTGCTGTAGCGGTGTTTCGGACGCGACGGAATGAAGTTGTATAGTGAGACGAGCAGATCCCACGGATTCCGAACAAATACAAACTTGAACAGGCTGTCAAAGACGTCCGCTGGCAGGTTGCGCTGGACATCCTGAGCAGTGCAGTGCGGCCGAAACCTCTTGCGCTTCCATGGACCAACATGGTTAACGTTGATTCCAAGTGATGACAGAAGTCGGTTCTCCCAGAATTTCTCCGGATGCGCAGCATAGGGACTGAGGCTGACGCGAATACTCGTGCCTGCAGTCTTTGGGATATGGATAAACAGAAAGTGATGATCGTGTGACAGGAGCATACTGGCCATTCTTCAAGGTTCGGTGTGCGGGGAGTATGTGCAGTGCCGTGGATTATTGGCTGAAGCTCGCTCCACCGAATCCTGAGTGCGTGGTTCAAATGCCACCTTGTGATGGGTCGAAAAGGCACTCAATGCGGCGTAAAGAGTATTCGGATAGTGAATTCAAAGGCAATACCGAATAACGGACACTGAAATGTGCTCCGGAAGTGACTGCTTCGTGAATGGCAGACTGTGAGACTCAGATGGCGGTCAGCGGATGGTCCCTGGCTACATTCTCTTATTCTGTTGTGGTCCGCTGCCGATTCGTGACGGGCTGTACGGGTTGGTAAGTACCTGACGCAGCAGCGGCTGGAGCTGGAGGGCTCCGTGAGCAGACAAATGATCCTGGTCGCTGTAGACAGCAACATTGTCGATCACGGTGCGGCAACGCCCGTTCTCATCAGCAACAAACGGCACAGGGTCCAGGTAGCGAACGGACAGATCCGACACGGAATCAAGAAGTTGGTTGATCGCCGCGAATCGCAGTTGATGCTCATCGACCGTTGTGGCGAGTTCGTTCAGGTCGCGTTCCCAGATGGCCAGCTTGAGAATCGTACCGGGCGCGTTGTTCGGCTGAAACGGGACCTGACGGAGTATCCAGACCGTTGTTCCGGCGGCTGTCAGTCGCTGACAGGTTTCTCGCAGCGACTTGCGAAGAACGGATCCTGCCTGTTCCGGAGATGTTGACAGGGTCGTACTGTCGCACAGCAACTGGCTACGATCTCCACCATCACCGCCGAACACATACGCATTCCATCGCGCTGCGAGGACAACGTGTTCGATGTCAGCCTGCTCCACGAATTCAAGAACTGAAGTACCGTAGTCGACGGGCTGGAAACTTTTTCTCAGTGGCCATGTGCCGGCAAGAGGCGGAATGCCGGGTTGGGCGGCGACATAGACACCAGAGTTCTGCTCTTTTCCAAGTACGTCGAAGGCCGGCATGATGCTCATCGCGTGACTATCACCCCACAGTAACACTGTTGGTCGTTTTGAGGTCTCCAGGCTGCCAATGACAGGGAGGTGAGAGTTGTCTGAGATGTCGTCGTAGCGGACAAAGTGTGGAATTCGATACCTGTGACTCTTATGCGCATAAATCTCATCGGGGAATCGTTCCGGTAGTCCATTCTGCTGCAGGACGAACAGCCCGCTGGAGATCAGCACAATGGAAATCAGCGATGATGCTGTGACCAGATGAGTCCTTCGAGGGAGAAATCCGGGCGTTCGCATCGGACTCTCCACGTATTTCCAGGACAGCCATGCAACGGGCCAGCACGCAAGCAGTGTCGCGATTCGAACGGGTACTGTGAATCTGTCGATCAGGATGTACTCAGCAAATACGAATACGGGCCAGTGCCAAAGATAAAGGGAGTAAGAAACTCTGCCCGTGAAAACAAACGGCTTACTGGAGAGCAGGCGGCCGAGAGTGCTGAGATGGTGGCGGTGAATATGAATCAGCAGGGCCGTTCCGAGACACGGTGGGAAGGCTGCGATTCCGGGGAATGATACTGCCTTGTCGTACATTGCGGCGGGCAGCAGGATCAATGCGATCCCAAGTCCGGCAACGAGTTCGCATGACAGTGGATTGGGTGTGGAGACTTTCTGTGGAGAACGATGATGCATCGCAAGCAGTACACCGATGCTGAATTCCCAGACGCGTGATGGCAGCAGAAAGAACGCGGCTGCCGGAAATCGCTCCGTCGCGTAGACGGACCAGGCGACAGAAACAAGAGAGACTCCGATTGTCCGGCGCAGTGCGCTCTTCGGACCACGCTTCAACAGCCAGATCATTGCCGCGGGAAAACAAAGGTAGAATTGTTCCTCAACGGCCAGCGACCATGTGTGCAACAAAGGTATCGATTCGGCATCGGCCGCAAAGTAGCCAGTCTTGTTCCAGAACAAAAAGTTGGCGTACAGGAACGGCTGAGCAATGATGCTCTCTGACATTTCGGTCAGATGTTCCGGCACGAACAGCAGCAGTGCGACAGCAAAACTGGCGGCGATCATCGCCGCCAGAGCCGGGAACAGTCGTCGAATTCGACGTACCCAGAACCGGCTGAAGCAGAATGTTTCTGCGGAGATGTCCCGCATCAGGATGCGGCTAATCAGATAGCCGGAGATGACAAAGAATACGTCGACTCCGACAAAACCTCCGTGAAATGCGAGGTCTGCATGATACAACAGAACGAGGCCCACGGCGATTGCGCGGATTCCATCGATGTCGTTTCTGTAGTCCGCGCTTCGCACCGGGAATAGCCTTTGACGTCTTGGGAATCCGACCGGGACATATCAGAACTGGAAGTAGATGAAGTCCTGTTGTTCTCCACCAATTGCCGCAATCGCGAAGCACACGCCATAGTAGAACGCCCATCGGGCAGCACGTGGCCATTGGAATCCGAACTGAGCGATCGCGTACGTCTGGTGACGGCCCTGCCACTCAAGCCAAACAAAGAAGCCAATCATGCCGACAACGTCCAGCGGCAGAACCTCCGGCCACGAAAACAGCTCTGCTGAGAAGATTCCGCCGATGTAGCTGAAAGCGTGGCTGATTGATTCAGCGCGGAAGAAGATCCAGGCGAACGTCGTCAGGCCGAACGTCAGAATCATCGACGTACATTCTTTCAATGTCGGCAAAGTCCGTCCGGTTGCGACGGTATCTGTGTATGTGCGATTCCGGTTGAGCAGCAGCAACGGAACGAAGAAGGCGGCATTCAATGCACCCCATGCGACAAAAGTCCAGTTGGCTCCATGCCACAGTCCGCTGATGAGGAAGATGACAAACACATTGCGGAGACTCATCAGACGTCCGCCACGACTGCCACCGAGTGGGATGTAGACATAGTCGCGAAACCAGGTGGACAGAGAGATATGCCACCGTCTCCAGAACTCGCCGATATCACGAGAGAAGTAGGGAAACGCGAAATTTCGCATCAGTTCGAAGCCGAACAGCTTGGCCGTTCCGATCGCGATGTTGGAGTATCCGGAGAAGTCGCCGTAGACCTGAAAGCTGAAGAAGATAACACCAGCAACAAGTGAAGATCCGGAATAGGAATCGGAATTGTTAAAGACCGCGTTGGCGCATGCAGCGCAGTTGTCAGCAACGACAACTTTTGTGAACATTCCCCACAGGATCTGCCGCAGTCCGTCAACAGCGACCGAATAATTGAATGAGCGTTCCCGGGTAAACTGTGGCAATAGATTGGTCGCTCGTTCGATTGGTCCGGCCACCAGCTGAGGAAAGAAACTGACAAAGGCGGAGAACGCCAGGAGATCTCGAGTAGGTTCGAGCCGACGGCGGTACACGTCGATGGTGTAGCTGAGTGTTTGCAGGGTGTAGAAGCTGATCCCGACCGGGAGCACGATGTTGAGTGACGAAGTGCTGATTGGCGCGCCGAACAGACTGAACGCACTGGCGAAGGAGTCCGCAAAGAAGTTGAAATACTTAAAGAATCCGAGGAATCCCAGATTGACTCCGATGCTGGTCCACAGCAGAAGTTTGCGTTGTCGAGGCGCTTCGGTTCGACCCAATGTGAGTCCGACAGAGTAATCAACCAGTGTGCTGAAGAAGATCAACAGCAGGAAGCGATAGTCCCACCAGCCATAGAACAGGTAGCTGGCTGCTGTGACGAGCAGATTCTGCACGCGCCGGCTGCGACGTACCGGCGACCACCAGAACAGCGTCAGTACGATAGGTAGAAACACTGCGAATTCGATTGAATTAAACAACATCGCGTTTTTCTCAGTCAGCCTGAGCCGGTCACGGGATCAAAATTACTGCCGTCGCTTCATACCGCTTAGGCAGCTTCTGCGTCTGGAAGTTCTGATGGGGAGACCTGGCTATTCGAAGCCGAGACATCGTCGGATGCCTGTCGATACTTATCACCGGCTGAACGGCTGGCCATCTTCCTCGTCACATACCACTTCGAATAACTCTTGACGATACGACAGAATGCGTTGTCACAGGATCGTGCAACGCGGCTGAGTAAGGCTCGTTTGATGGGGATTCCATTAGACACCATCGTCCGTCCATCGTGGCCAATGTAGCGAAACTCATCGCACTCGTTCTCCATGTACATCGCGGCGAATGCTGCGTTTCGGGCGGGACGAGGTTCCATATCCTGACGGATGACTTCGAGGAATTCGTCCATGTTGGCCGGGTTCACAGAGACGTCCAGCTGGTCGTAGAAGGATGGGCCAAGCATGATCGCAGGTTTGCCAGCCCAGCAGGCTTCGACCGTGACGGTTGAACCAAACGTCAGAACGACATCGCTCCATTCGATCAGCGTGTATGAGTTCGCCGGGTCTGTTGGGTAATAGATGATGACATTTGGAAGCTGACCAATCGCCTCAAACGGAGTCCGAACGTCGCTGATCATGTCGGCCTGGTTGGGATGAAAACGAATACAAAACAAGTAGTCCGGATTCTTCACACAGGCTTCGTGCATCACTGCGGCATAGTTATGCAGCGGAGACTTCCACGCTTTGCCGAGTGCCTCGAACTCATCCTGGCTGCTGAGAAAAACAGAGATCTTCCTGTTGTATCCACTTCCATCAGGGGGAGTGAAGTCGTCAGAGTACCCCCTCGTGAATTTGTTTACAGCAGGTCGACGACGGTTCTCGAAGTAGCGTTTTGCCGCTTCCATGTCGATCGGCATGGTTCGCATTCGTTCCTGGATACGAAACCGATCATGCGCTGTGTGTCCCTTGAATAGAATCGGTTTTGCCTTACCGGTGACTTCCATGGTGTTGAATGGAATGCCGAATCTATTTGCAGCAGTGAGACAGAATTTGGCGCAGGCAAGACGTCCGTTGAAGACTTCGACTCGGTCTGGCGATTCGGAGCTTAGAAGCTGCTTCATGGATCTCAGCAGGCCGCATGCCGTCTGAAAGTAGCGTCGTTTGATGATTCGGTTGATTGGCGTTTCTGCGCCGTCGTGTGGCAGCTGACGGAAAGTGGAGATCACGGCGCTATGCACGCCTTCAGCAATCTCCTGTTTCTCAGAAGGTGACAGAACGGAATCCGGCCCCTGAATTTCCAGGGGAACGGCGGTCAGACCATTCGCGTTTGCGGTTTCGCGGACTCTGGAGCGGCAGATTGCACACGCCAGCGGGCTTCCGGAAAAATTGACTGCGCATGTTCCACTTGTGGCATTGCAGTAGGTGAGGACCACTTCATTGCCATCATCCTGCAGTTCTCTCGCACGAGCCATCTGTACGAGAGTGTGCCGTCGCAACAGGGGGTAGGACACATGCAAAACCACCTTTTCAGATGAATCAGACGTCGTTTCCTGGTGACTCATCGGTTTAGCCGGTCCGCTGGGTTCTGAATCGTTGCGAGGTGGCCTCCCTGCATGGGGACCGCACCCAGTCGAGAATACCCGAATCTCAAAAATCGAGGCAATAGGAGAAAAAGCTCACTCAGGTGTGCCTGAAACGGCTCGGATTCAGGCGACGTCACGCCAGTCCAGCGGCGTGCCGCGTGGAATATCGTCGCCGGCGACTCTGCCGATCACATCAGGAAGGTGGCTGGGCGACATCCCGTGGCCCGGTCGAATCGACCTCACGTTTTGAGGACTAAACTCCTCACCCTTCTTAATGTCCGCTACGACAAACAACGATCGCCGGAATGCTCGACTCTTCTGTTCGCTTTCTCCGACGCCGTAATGGACTTTCCCCAGCGATTTTTCGGCGATACGAACGGCGTTGACCATGTCACGGAATTCCTGTGGTTCCAGCGAGAACTGGCTGTCGGGCCCCGGAGTATCGCGAGACAGGGTGAAGTGCTTTTCGATGATCGTGGCACCCAGTGCGACCGATGCAACAGGCACAGTAATGCCAGGCGTGTGGTCAGAAAGTCCGGCTGTCACAGAAAACGCTTCTGCAAGGTGAGGAATCGTTCGAAGGTTCATTGCCTCAGGAGGAGCAGGGTAGGCACTCACACACTTCAGCAATCCGATTTCGGGCGTGCCGGCCTTCTTCAGGGTATCGACCGCCGCGGATATTTCCGCGAGCGTTGCCATTCCGGTGGAAACGATCGCGGGTTTCCCCGTTGCCCCGATTCGTTCCAGCAAGGCCGTGTCAACAATCTCGAATGACGCCACCTTGTACGCCGGGACATGCATGTCTTCGAGGAAGTCAACGGCCGTGGTATCGAACGGGCTTGAGAAACACTGCATGCCCAGTTCGTCGCAGAGATCCTTGATCTTCGGTTGCCATTCCCAGGGCGTGTATGCTTCCTGGTAGAGATCGTACAGATTGCGCCCTGCCCACAAAGTGCCTTCACCGATCTGGAAGTAGCTGCGATCGCAATCGATTGTCAGAGTGTCGGCTGTGTAGGTCTGAAGCTTGACGGCGTCCGCTCCGGCTTCGGCCGCCGCGCGAACCAGTTTCACAGCCTGTTCGAAATCCTGGTTATGATTGGCTGATAACTCGGCAATGATGTATGTCGGTTGATCCGGGCCGATCTGCCGGCCATCAATGGTCATCGAATTCATGGTGATCCTTCCTGCTCCGTGATTACGCGGCCTGACGCTGTGGCTGAGGGTTATGCGCAACGAAGCGCTGACCCTGATCGGTCTTGTTGGTACCTGGATACTGGACGTATTCGGCTCTCGTGAATGCCGCCTGAGAGGCCTTATTTTCATCCCGTATGAAGGCATCCACGTACTGAATCTGTTCGCGTGAAAACGCTCGGTTTGTTGCCGCACGAATCAAGGCAGTTCCATAGCCGTTCGCTCGAAATTCACGAGCAATACTGATGCTGATGACGGCTCGTTGACCTTCGATATCAAGTCGCACTTGACCAATCAGTTGACCATATTCGTTCACTGCAATCAGGATGCGACATTCGGAATTCTGCAGACAGGATTGCAGCCATTCCAGGTGTGTCTCCCAGTCGATCAGGTCTGTTGAGAAGGACGCCTTGCGGACAGTTTCGTCGTTCCTCCACTTCCACAGCGTTCGACCGTCCTGTTCACGGGCTGGACGAAGGAACAGGACCGGATCAGCCAGTGACTGAGCAACACGAATCGCACCCTGACCGTCGATCAGAAGTGGGCCATTGAGACTGGCTGTGGTGAGTAGGCCTGAGTCGTTCGCGACACGATTGATGACCTGCGGGATGTTGGACAGTGCGTCCTGATTGATCCAGCCGGCATTCCACCCGATTCCGTTTTCTGCAACCGTGTGTGCTACGCGGACCTGGTTGTCTGCAGTGATCACCGTAATCATTGGCAGACCCGTACAGGCCATTTCCCAGCAGGTGCTTCCTGCGGCGACGATCGCGAGGTCTGCCCATTTCATTAATCCGGCCATGTCCTGACAGTTGTGTTCGATACGAACATCCAACGCGAGATCGTTCGCGAGGGTTCTTAATGCATCCACACGATGGTTGCTGCTGCCGGCAACTGCAACCACTTCAATACTGTCTGCGGCGAGGCGGTTCAGTGACTTCAGGATTTGTTCTGTTGCATGCAGGGGGTCACTTCCACCACAGCTGACGAGTATGTGTTTTACTGCCGTTCTGGGGGGGGCTATCGATGTGTTGTGCCTGTTGAATTCGCGTCGCAGTAAAGCAAATCGGCAGCCGGCAAGAACATCGGTCCGATACGGGACATTGGAATAGTCACTGCCGGATGAGTAGAGATTCTGATTCAGAATGATGTCTGCTGGGACTGCCCGTCCCATGTCGTCAACGGCAGCGACGCGGCAGCCAGTCTGTCGAAGTTGTTGATGGTACGCGTCAGGGAAATGATATCCGTCGACAAGTACGGTTGCTGTTGTCTGTGGCTTCGCCAGTCTGGCGGTGTGTTCGGCATCAGGCGCACTTCCAGCGTCGGCCGCAATCAGTTCAATCTGAAACTGTTCCTGCCTGAGTCGGCTCATCAGAGCTGAAGGAAGTTCAGACGCAGCGAAGATGATCCTGCCACCCAGATCCTGCCATGCCTGCCCCAGTGCAAGACACCGCATGACATGCCCGGTTCCCATTTGGTGGCTGGCATCTGCCCGCAGCACGAGTGTTCCCGGGACGCTCGGCATCAAGCGGCCCACCATTTTTGTTGAACGTGCGAGTTGATGGCAGACCATTCCGGATGCTGTTGGCATACGTTGATCACGTCCGCACACCGGAAGTCAGTGCCTGGCAGTTTTTGGCAGATGCGTCGCACAATCTCCAGATCTTCGGGCGCATCAACCGTCCAGCGGTATTCCGATTCATCTGTCGAATTTGTGACCTTCGCCAGACGAAACAATTCCGGGTTATGGTAGGCATACGGTGTGACGTGTTCACGGTGAGATTCGGCAGTGGCTTCAAGCCAGCACTTCCTCAGTGTTTCAAACGTGAATGCCTCGACGTCAACGCCGCGGGGAAAAGTTCGGGGTGGAAGCATGTTGGCTGCATAGTCAACGGTGCCGGATGAGTTCAGGAGTGCATTGGCAACACGGTCAAGGATGTCAGGGTCGACCAGTGGACAGTCAGAAGATACGCGGACCATGACATCGCCGCCGAACGCAGATGCCGCATGATAGAACCGATCAAGGACGTCCAGATTACTACCACGGAAGCAGGGCCAGCCATGCTGTGAGCAGAAGGCCGCGAGTTCGTCATCACTGCTTTCAGTTGATGTTGCCACGACGACTTCGTCCGGAAACTGAGCCTGCTGGACGCGGGTAATCACGCGAGACAGCATGGGTTCGCCGGCAATATCGAGCAGGACTTTTCCTGGCAGACGTGTGCTGGCCATACGGGCCTGAATGATGACGATCTTCTTCATCGTCGTGTCCTTATGCGGCTTTTTGTGACTGGATTGCTGCCTGTGACAGTTGGCTAACAACAAACTGCACCTGCTGGTCGGTCATCCCTGGATAAATCGGCAGGGATAGAATCTGTTCATAGGCGGCTTCGGCGTTGGGGCAGTCTCCTTGAGCCGTGCCAAACCGGTTTCGGTAGTACGGGTGGAGATGAACCGGGATGTAGTGCACATTCACGCCAATTCCCGCAGCTCTCATCGAGTCAAACACTGCGTTCCGTGGCTGATTCTGCAGACGCACCACATACAGATGCCAGCCGTGCCGAGTTTCCGCGCTTCGACTCAGCGGCAGGATGGAATTTTCATTTCTGAAAGCATCGTCGTAGAGATCGGCGATTTGTTCCCGACGGTCCCGCCAGCCATCGAGTTTGCTCAGCTGTTGAAGACCCAACGCGCACTGAATGTCAGAAATCCTGTAGTTGTATCCGAGCGATTGCATTTCATAGAACCATGTTCCCGATGCTTCACGCTGTCTGGCATCCGTGACAATTCCATGGTTTCGGAACTGTCTCATCGCAGCCGCGAGATCGGAACAACTGGTGGTGACCATGCCTCCCTCGCCGGTGGTGATCGGCTTCACAGGATGGAAACTGAATGCGGTCATTTCCGTGACGCTGCCAGCTGCGGTTCCCTTGTAGCGAGCTCCCAGCGAGTGGCAGCCGTCCGTCAGAAGGCAGATATCATTCTGACTGGCCAGGACTTGCAATCGTGTGTAGTCGCAGGGTTGTCCTGCGTAGTCGACCGCAATGATGGCTCGCGTCTGATCCGTAATCTTTTCAGCAACGGAGTTAGGACATATCAGGAGAGTTGCAGGATCCACATCTGCAAAAACCGGCGTAGCGCCCTGAAACACCACACAATTGGCGGTGGAAGCGAACGTGATTGCGGGAACAATCACTTCATCGCCCGGTCCGATTTCCAGAGCAGCCATCATGGCATGCAGCGCTGCGGTGCCGCTGTTGACAGCGACAGCGTGAGACGCACCAACATAGTCTGCGACGGCGACCTCAAATTCGGTGACCTTTGGGCCGGTTGTCAGCCAGTCTGATTTCAGGACATCCACGACAGCAGCAATATCGTCGTCGTCTACTTCCTGTCGTCCATAAGGAATCATTGGAATTGCCACTCCATTGAGATCCATTCCGGAACCGTCCGATCCACCAGCCGAGCAACCGTCAGACATGCCATCGACTTGACTCGTTCGTTGGTGCCGTCAGGCAGCTTTCGGAAGTGATGTATCTGTTGCGGCGGGGCAATGAGCTGCAATGAGCTGTCGCAGTTCCGGGATGCTCAGCCAGATATCGTTGTTTTCACTGGAGTATGTAAATCCTTCCGAGCAGGGCTTTCCGGATCCCACATAGGCTGGCGGCTGATTGACCCAGTATTTGAGTGTCGGTTGAATCAGGTAGTGATCGTCAAACTCGAGCGTCTGCCGTGCTTCATCGGCAGGCACCATGCATTCGTGCAGTTTCTCACCAGGTCGAATCCCAATAATCTTCGTCTGACAGTTGGGAGCGACCGCCTTTGCGATGTCAAGAACCGTCGTACTGGGGATCTTGGGTACGAAGACCTCGCCACCAAACATGCGTTCAAACGACTGGAGAACAAACTGAACTCCCTGTTCGAGCGTGATGATGAAGCGCGTCATGTCGGGCGATGTGATAGGGAGTACGCCCGCGCTGCTTTCCTTTTGAAAGAACGGCACGACGGATCCATTGGAACCAAGGACATTGCCGTATCGAACGACGGCGAATCTTGTTCCTCCCACGCCAGCCAGTGAGTTGGCTGCAACGAACAGCTTGTCCGAACAGAGTTTGGTTGCACCGTAGAGATTGACTGGTGCAGCGGCTTTGTCAGTCGAAAGGGCGACAAGCCGCTTCACGCCCACATCCAGGCAGGCTTCAATGAGGTTTTCCGCTCCGCCAATGTTGGTACGGATGCATTCTGTCGGGTTGTATTCTGCAACATCCACGTGCTTCATCGCGGCTGCGTGGATGACATAGTCAATTCCCTGCAATGCTCGACGGAGACGTGCCGGATCTCGAACATCTCCGACGAAATATCGTATCTGAGGGTACTTCGCGGCGGGGAAGTTCACTCGTGACATCGTGACGTGCTTTTGCTCGTCTCGACTGAAGATGACCAGACGTTTCGGCGGTGCATGATTCAACAGGTACTCGGCACACTTCTTGCCAAAGGACCCGGTTCCGCCGGTAATCAGAACGTTGCTGTCTTTGAGAATTGACATAAAGCCTCCCTGCTTATGACGATTTGGTGACGCATGCTAGCCACTTGTCCGGAACGGGAAAAGGTGAGTTTTCAGAGGCTGTCACGGCTGAGATTCCGTCTGAATCATGCACCGAAGCGAGTTTCGCCTCACGAGTTAATCCGCCTCGTTGCCGGCTGGAGCGCCCGATTCAATTCGATCCATTGCCGTTGCAGTTGCGACAAATAGGGACTTTGGAATCCGATCTTGTGGGAATCTCAGGGTTCTGCCAAAGTCTGTACGAGGTCGTCAGTTGCCACGTTTTCTCAGTCAGGAAACGAACTCGGTTCGCTTTGCTGCGAGGCCTGCGAACAGGCGCGGCACAACAGACTCAGTCTGCATGTTGGGCGGGAACTCCTTCGAATCCATTGTGTTATGCATCAACTTCACCTTATCGGTAAGTTTCTCTGGCCGTACCGTAAGCGTCTGATCCTGTCGATTGGATGTGCCGTATTCGTTTCCGTATTGTGGTCTGCGAATCTGTCCGCCACTTTGCCTGCGATTAAAGTGCTGTTTGGCGAAGAGAGCCTGCATGTCGTCGTCGACGCACAGATCGAGACGCTGACAAAGGACATCGATTCCTACAATCAGACGTTGGATGGACTCAAGGAACACCAGTTGTCCGATCAGGCTCGAATGCAGCGGAAGCTGAATGAAGCGACTCATCAGTTGCTGCTGCAGCAATGGATCAAAGACTCCGTGCTGCCGTACATCCCTGATGACCGATTCAAGACAATGATGTTCATCATGGCCGCTCTGATTGTGGCCACTGCGGTCAAAGGTTGTGCGACCTACGCTCAGGATCTGCTGGTTGGTTCGGTCGTCCACTCGACTGCGAATGATATTCGAGCGACCGCGTTCGGCAACGCGCTGAGCCTCGACTACCAGTCGCTTTCGGCGCTGGGAACTCCAACACTGACGTCACGTCTCACCAATGACATCACAGAGCTGAGCCATGGCCTTCGTCTGTTTTGCGTTCACCTGGTGCGAGAGCCATTCAAGATTGTGGCCTGCATCAGTACGGCGATGTTGTTCAACTGGCGACTGACAGTTGTGTCATTATTCGTGATGCCATTGATCGGCGCATTGTTCTATCGGTCCGGGCGAGTGCTTCGGGGTGCTGCGCGGGACACCATGGAAACGATGACTGGAATCTACCAGCGTTTGACGGAAACGTTTGATTCCACGCGCGTCGTGTTGGCGTTTGACGGCAAAGCCCATCATGAACAGCAGTTGGAGGTGGCCAATGATGAGTACTTTGGGAACTCCATGAGAATGGTGCGCATTAGTGGGCTGATTCGTCCGGCAACGGAACTGCTTGCCGTCGTCGCGTTTTCATTCGTGCTGCTGCCGGGCGCGTACATGGTGCTGAACGAGACGGATCAGATTCTGGGTGTGAAACTGGCACCCGCGCCTCTCGATGCGGCTCAGTTGACGCTTCTCTATGTGTTGCTCGCGGGCACACTTGATCCCGTGCGAAAGCTGTCGGCAATCTTCCCTCAGATTAAGCGATCTCTGGGCGCGGCTGATCGCGTTTTTGAGATCGCGGATCGAGAAACAGAGATCCCTGAATCTGATTCACCGTCTGAGTCGGTCCTGCACTCAAAAAGTATAACGTTTGACAACGTTTCGTTTCGGTATCGGGGAGTTCCTGATGCAGCGAGTGAATCCCTGTCGCTTCGAAATGTGGATCTCGAAGTGCCATTCGGCGAAGTGGTTGCGATTGTTGGCGGAAATGGTTCGGGCAAGTCGACTCTTTTGAGTCTGCTGCCGAGACTCATTGATCCGGCGCAGGGTCGCATCTGCATTGATGGGGTCGACATCCGCGACATGTCGCTGAGAGATTTGCGAAGACAGATTGGGCTGGTGACTCAGGATACCATCCTGTTCAACGAATCGATACGGGACAATGTGCAATATGGCAACCCGGAGGCATCTACAATTGAAGTGGAAGATGCGATCCGACGTGCTCATGCCGCTGAGTTTGTCTCACTCCTGCCGGAGGGCCTGGACACGGTAGTTGGTACGCGTGGGCAAAAGCTGTCTGGTGGCCAGCGGCAGAGGTTGGCACTCGCTCGTGCGATCGTGCGGATTCCATCAATCCTGATTCTCGACGAAGCGACGTCAGCCGTGGATGCGGAAAGCGAAGTTCTGATCTACAAGGCACTCAAGGAATTTTCGGACAGCAGAACTGTGTTTGTCATCACCCATGTCATCAGTCCGGCTTTTCTTGACATCGTTGATCGAGTGGTCGTCATGAGTCACGGGCAGATCGTGGCCAATGGAACTCACGAGGAACTATCGCGAACGTGTTCTGAGTATTCGCGGCTGGTTCAGCCGGATTCATCGATGCGCGATGCCGCGTAACAATGAACATCAGGACCGGGTTGCCGAACGCCAAAGGGTGATTCAAGGATGGATCGGATGAAACTGGATAGCTGTGATCTTTGTCAGAACGATGAATTCAAGACCGTGAGCCACACGGATCGTCATGGTCAGCCGCTTGAAACAGTGATGTGCAGTCAGTGCGGACTTGTCCGTCACGCGGCGGTTCCCACAGAAGACGAACTGAACCAGTTTTATTCCACAAACTATCGTGAAGCGTACAACGGTGAGCGAACACCGGGTGTTCGACGTATCATGCGTGCATGGAATAATGGGGAACGCATCTGTCGGCAGGTGGCTCCACTGCTGGAACCTCAGAGTCGCCTGCTCGAAGTGGGTGCCGGAATCGGATGCACAGTCAAGGTGTTTGAAAAGAATGGCTTTCAGGCTGAGGGGATTGACCCGGGTGGCGAGTTTCTGTCCTTCTCTCGTGACAAACTGCACACCAATGTTGAAGTGCGGGATCTCTACAGTCTCCAACCGGACCATTCGTACGACACTGTGTTGCTGATCCACGTGATTGAACACCTGCGGTCTCCTCGCCAGGCTCTCGAACACATTGCCGGTCTGTTGAAGCCCGGCGGAATGTTCTATGTGGAATGTCCCAACCTGCAGGCTCCGTTTGCCAGACGTAGCAAGTTGTTCCACACCGCTCATATCTATAACTTCGTGCCATCCACTCTGCAGATGCTGGCGGAATCCTGTGGCTTTCGTCTCAGAAAACGTTTTGGTGATGACCAGGACACCAATCTGCAGATGTTATTTCAGCATTCCGGCACTGCTCAGCTACAGATTGATGCGGGTAACACAGAGCGGACGACTCGTGAACTGAACCGGGCGAATAGCCTGCCGTACCTGATGCGATTGAGATACCTGACCGATCGGCTGCAGAAGGTCGGCAGCTACGCAGCGGAATACGCACGAGCCAAAGACTTTGTCGCGGACCTGATTCAGAAATGCGATGCAGAGCCAGCGGCCGACCAGACATTTACGCGTGCGGCGTAGGCGCTTTGAGCTGCCCGGTCCTCAACAGTTTCTGCGGTTGTGAGAAACGGCCTGATTTAGGGGTCGCGGTGGTGTTTTGTGTTGTCATTCGGCAGACTGTGAGTCGGAGGCGACAATGCGAGATTACTCGACAGAACACGGTCCGGTGAGCCGACTGTTCGATCACGACAAAACGCGAGCCGCAGCGCTGACGGCTGATCAACTACAGCAGTTTGATACCGATGGATATGTTGTCGGACCTCGTGTGCTGAACGATGCCCAGCTTGCGAAGCTTCGTGCAGAACTCAGTGAATTGACCGTCCCGCACCATGAAGATTCCGAGCTTTGGTATGAGTATCATTCCAATGAATCTGCGGATCCGGACAAGGTGTTATTTCATGCACTCGGTGCGTGGCGGTTGCGACCAGCATTGCACGACATCCTGTGGCACACACGGATTACGGTCCCAGCTCGTCAGTTGCTGGGTGGGGCCGTTCGATTCTGGCATGACCAGCTGTTCTGCAAGCCAGCTCAGCACGGCGGAGTCGTCGCGTGGCATCAGGATTTTTCGTACTGGACGCGTACCAGTCCAATGGCTCATCTTACATGCTGGATTGGGCTCGATGATGCCACGGTAGATAACGGTTGTATTCACTACATTCCCGGCAGTCATCGCTGGGACCTGTTGCCCGTCACCGGATTAGCCGGAGACATGACGGCGATTCGTAACGTCCTGTCCGACGACCAGTGGGAACAGTTTCAGAATCCCGTTGCTGTGGAACTCAAAGCCGGGGAATGCGTTTTTCATCATCCACTGACGATGCACGGTTCATTTGAAAACCGCACTGAGAATCCTCGTCGAGCGATCGTCCTCAACTTTGTCAAAGATGGCGTCTGCAGCAACGTTGACGAACCACTGCTGGAAGGCGTTGACCTGATTCCTGCGGGCCAACCTCTGGATGGTCAGTTCTACCCGTTACTGCTCGACGAGTGACAGCGTGCTGACCGGATTTACTCGACGACCATTTCGCCGTTCATCACCATCCAGTGGCCGGGGAATGTGCACAGGAATGGATAGCGGCCGGGTTCGTCGGGGGCATTGAAGAAGACAGTGAATTGTTTCTTCGCCGGGACGATGTCCGTGTAGACAAGGACATCGTCCGTTTGAGGGATATAGTGGCGCGCCCAGCCGGCCGGATCAGCGACCAGTTGGTTGGCCTGCTGTCCAACGGACTGCAATGTCCCGGGTTTGAGCAACGCCCAGTTGTGCGGGACGACATCGACGTTCTTTAATGTCAGCTGGATGGATTCGCCTGGCTTTGCAGAAATGCTCCGTGAGGCAAACGACAGGTTAGTTGCTGTCTTCAGTACGATGTGCCGAGCTCCCTCAATCTTTTCGGTGTACGGATTCGGGACGCGGTTCTTGATCAGAGCCATGTCGGCCAGAATCGGATGAGAAGACACTTCTTTGGTGTGCGGTTGGTAACCATCGAAGTCAGTGAACGGCTTGTCCATGCGGTGGACGGTGAGGAAGAGATCGGTTCCGCGATCTTCGCCGACGTTGACTCTCAGGTGAAGCTGATTGACAGGCTGCAGCTCGGGCAGTTCGAGAAACAGTCGCCGCGCGGTGCTACTCACATGAGCGGAACGGATCGTCAGGACATCATGTCCCGTCATTCCAGTATGCTGACTGGAATACTCGGCCGACCCGTATGCCGGGCTGAACCGGTAGTTCCAGCATTGAGCGAAATGCTGTTCGGGTTCTTCGGCGATGGCAGCATCCAGAGGATCACTGAAATCCAGCACGATTCCGTTTTGATGCACATGGAAGGACGTCGGTAGGTGCAACGGAATGCCGGTGCGGCGGATTCGGTGAAAACAGCCAGGGTGAGGCGTGTACGTTCCCCATCCGGCCATGCCACTCACATAGAGATGCCCGTCGACATCATTGAATCGAGCTCGGTGAGCGCCTGAGATGAATTCTGCCGGGAGCGGTACGATGGCTCCCTGGAGTTGTCCACCCACTTCGTCACGCAGCAGCAGTGAACAGGTTCCCGTTCCGAAAGATGTGTGAATCATCTGCCCGTTCAGTGGTCCCCAGTCATTGCTGCGAATGACGGCCTGACCGCCGGCTGAATTATCGATGCCTCTGGGCAGGTAAACCATTGGCAGATCAGGAGTGCCGTTGTCTGCGATGCCGGGGTAGCCGAAGTGAGGCGGTTGATGCTGTCCGATCTGACCTTCACCGACTGTCGTCTGGACACTGCGGTCCGGACGGACGGCACAGATCTGTGATGCCGGCGTCCAGGTTCCTTCCGAGCATGGAATCGTGATTGTGCCGTCAGGATGCAGTCCCAGGCCATCCGGGTTCCGAAATCCTTTAGCCAGGACTTCAACACTCTGGCCATCTGCTGAGATTCTCAACAAACCCTGATTGCCGGAGGCGGTATAGAAACGTCCCTGCTCGTCGCGCTGCAGACCGCAGATGAAATCGTGTCCTGCCGGTGACGATTCAAATGCATTGCTGAAACACTCATAGAAGTCGGCTTCGCCGTCCTGATTGAGATCATGCAGGCAAACGATCTGGTCGCGACACAGGACGAAAATGCCGTCGTCGTCAATCACCAGACCGAGAGCCTGATGCAGTCCGGATGCGAAGCGTTTCCACACGGCCTGTCCCGGAACAGCATCATCCGTGAGGCCCGTCACATGCCACACATCGCCCTGCATCGTGCAAACCAGCGCACTTCCGTCCGGCAGGAAATCGTGATCGCCGGGATAGACAGGAACATTCCACGGATTGTTCAGCGGCAGTTCGATGTTGTCGACGACAAAGGGGCCGCCTTCAACAGATGTGATCTTTGTCTTGAATGTCTGAGGCCACACACGTTTGCCTGGTTCTGTCAGGTGACGCAGTGGATGTTCAGAGGCAGGGGCGACAACATGAGTGAACTTGCCATCTTCAGACCACGGAGCATCCAGATAGTCGGTGTCGCCAATTCGGTAGGCAAAGATGATCCGTTCGCCGTGACGATAGAATCCCTGATACCGAAACGGTTCTTCCGGAGTCGACTGTTCCGGCAGTTCCAACGGTTCTCCCTGGATCGCCAGACCATCCATGAAGCCGTGGCGTACTGCTGATAAACCGACGAAGTTTCCGCTCCAGGCAGCCGCCCATGTGAGTGTGTCCGGGTCGAAGCAGGCCGACACGTCCATGTCGTCGCCCAGCCGAACACAGATTCCTCGCGTCACACTGATTCCGTTGCCGCGTGTGACTCCGCTGAGTAACCGGCCGTGGTCCGTCTTGTTCCAGTCGTGATTGGCCCAGGTATCTTCCTTCTGGTTCCCCCAGTGGCCGAGTGCTCCGCCGTCCAGGCCAGGAAATGGAGCCAGTAGAGACGGCTGGAAGTCGGCGTTCCGAAAGTACTCCGCCTGCTTGGTGTAAAAGTCGTAAATGCGATCGCGATTCACGTAGTGTTTGTGCTGCGGATAGACCTCGGGGCGCAGAGGTGGCAGGTCATACTTGAAGGTCGCCGGAGCGTGATTCAGCGAATGACTCAGAACGGTGTCGATGAGTTTCGAATCGGGGGCGTTGTCTTTGCCGAGACTGCTGAGTAGTCGGACGACATCAGCCAGTTGTTGTGACGTCATCGCAGTGGCCAGTGCGTCCGGCATCAACGTGGTGCCGGCAACCTGATCGTCGATCTCTTCGACGGCCACCTGAGTCACCTTGTGAGTGGCCGGATCGCGGACGGCAACGTGTCCTGCTTCGGGTTTCACCGGATAGCCTTTGACCTGCAGACCGTCCGCCGTGACCAGGACGATGGTTTTGTATTCATCAGCCACTTTGCGAGACGGCCAGAGAATCGATTCGACGATTTCTTCCGGTGTTCGATCCTTGCCGATCTTCGACAGATCCGGCCCAACCGTGCCGCCATGCTTCCCGATTCGATGGCAGGAAACACACGCCGTCTTCACCGACCCAAACACAATGATCCCTCGTTCTGCATCGCCGTTTTTCAGAGCATTCGACGCCGTCGTCCGAACCGTTTCCGGATTCCATTCGGGTGATTGAGCATGAGCCGTCTGTGCAGAAAACAGGCAGGCAACAGAGGTAACAAGCTGAACGAGTCTGAACATTGAGCAGTCCTGGCGGGTGACCGAATTGCATGACAGCAACGGACAATACCCTAACAATTCAGCCGCACAACGTCCGGCGCAATGAGGCGTAATATGGTGAAACGTCTTTTTCTGACTCACTGTCACCCGCTATTCCGGCGACCAGATTCGGATGTTCTCCTCAGCCTCCTTTGGTCCGACATGAAACTGCCTCGAAGCGCGTCGGTCGCGACCACGCCGCGTATCGCTCCTACTGACGTTGGGGCGCTGCCGGTTGGATGTGGCCCACGTCGAGGACCACACGCTCAACGAGTTCTCTGTGTTTCGAATACCGAGACGACATGTTGCGACTGCAACCGCCGAGAGAAGCTTGTGCGGTAAGGTGCGGAGAACTGCTCGCAGAAAACGAAAGTTTTTGTGTCAGTTCTTTGAGCGTTGCCAATTGAACGCAACTTGGACGGGTTTCCGTTCTCCTGTCGGGTTCGAATCGACCATCTGTGCAGAGCAATCAGCTGCAGTGTTTCAAGTGCCAAGAGTGGTAGCGACCAAGCTAACCGGGCGGCTGCTAGCGACGAATGAGTGCGGTGAAACGCGACAACTGCGTCGCTGGTCTAGCGGCTTGTTAGGCACTGCTGTCGTGGCCTATGGGACAAGAAGCACAGGGCCAGAAAAATTGGCCCTTGGGATGACATGTTCGCCCTTCGGCAACTGTTTTCTGTAGATTGCCATTGGAGTCTTGCCTTTCGCATTGTACGAGAATGCGTAGGCCGTGGCTTGCCACGAATGCTCTTCCAAGTATCCGCGCACCTTCTCAGGTTCTTCATTACTGATCGCAACAAGCACCCATCCCGGTGACGTGACGGTGAGTCTAATAGGTTCAGTTTTTCCACCAGGAACGGGCGCGAACCGTTTGATTGGCCAATTGGGGGAGATGTCTTCCCACACATATTTTCGATTCGGGTATGCGCGAACGCGATTGGCAAACTGTTTGAACTCACCAGCTCCGGACGTAATCGAATACTTGGCGACACCCCAGTTGCCGCGATTTATAGGTGACTCTTCGAACGACTTGAGTTCTTCTCGGACGCGTTTGGCATCTTCAATCATCCCCAGTTGGACGAAACTCCTAATCCCAGATTCGAATTCCTTCTTGAGCGTTTGTAGCGCCACGGTCACCTTGCGCTGAAACGACCGGGTGCTGACGGAGGTTGGCAGTACATCTTGTTTCGCAAATGCGTCTTTCTGTTGAGTCAACTCCTCAACGGGTTCGAGCGCCCCGACACGTTGCGCCTGCTCCAACTTGGCGTCGATCGTGGCAACCAGCTCTGATCTGGCATCGTCGACGGCCGCGTAGAAGGTCTGTCGGGCAGATTCCAGACGGGTGGCGACCGCGTCAGGAGTCGCTCCAGTTGACGCTTGAGAAAGCACATGAACAAGCAATAGTAGGATCAGCCTCATACCAGCGTGTCGAACTTGTTTCTATGTGGCACCGTAAACTCGCGCGGCGCCATATATCTCCGGAGGCACCACGCTAGATGATCCCGGATATCCTGACAGAAATCCAGTTCAGCATTCAGTTTAACGGCCTCCCCGACATATCCCGAGTCTCTGTGCGACGAGTTAGACTAGCGTGCTCCGTAGGCCCAGACATCGAACAGATGAGAGTTCCGATCAACATTCCTCAGTGGACCGACACCAATGTCATCCATCCGGAGTTGTGCCGTAAACTTACCTGAACTCTGACACTGCTAAGAAACCACCGCTTTCTTATGCTATGCAACGTCCCGCAGCGAATCGGAACACCGCAAGACCCTTCAGTGGTCTCGGCTGTGAACAACAGTTGATGTTCGAGCGTCCCATTTTCCTGCGATTTGTCGGCACTCTTAGTTGTGCCTGCTATCACTATCTCTGGACCGCGAACAATGAACGGGGAACGCTCTCAAGCCGGTCGCGTGCGTGCCAGACGATTGGCTCGTGCCTGTCATTCAAACACCAACGAGTAAACGTCTGCTTCGCGCATGACAACTCGCAGCACGACGGGCTGGCCGATCAGAGATTCCACGCTCGTGTTTTGTTTCCAGTTGACGCGACGGTCGAGTGAGTCACCATAGATGATGTCGCAGTCTGCAAGCGTGAAACCAGGGATTGGTGTGCCGTCCGGTGAGCAGACTTCGACCTGGACTAACCCTGTGGCGCTCGTGGCGAGGTTGAGCGAGAGTTCTTTGCCGGAGAATGTGATCGGCTTCGTTGTGAACTCACCCTGCTGGAGCTTGGCGTGGATCGAGGCGAAGCCGTCGAGTCTGAGGGAGTAGCGGCGCAGGCGTGACTGACGACCGGTGAAATAGGATTCCGTGGCGTAAAGGGACAGCTCACGAGGAGCGTCATCCTTCGTCGAATTTGTCTCAACAACATGCCAGGCGATGTAGTTGTCTCCATACGACCAGTTGTGTCTGGTGCGCAGGCCAGGTCGCAAAAACACATCGTTGCTTTGGCGAAAGTTTCGGCCATCGCGGCTGGTGATGTACACCGAGTCCGTTACAGCGGTGCCATAGCGAGGACTGACCGTCATCCGCTTTTCGCGCAGTTGCCATTCAGGCAGTAACCTGGTCGAAGCCGTGAGTCCGTGGTCAACGTAGCGCGCTGGAAATCCAATGCAAAGGTGGGGAGCTCGGTAGTACGGTTTGATCTGGTTGACGTAAAACTGAGCCAGCGGCTGCGGTCCTTCGCCTTCCGGAAAAGCGATTGTTCCTTCATCGGTCCAGTGCAGAAGATCGTCAGAAACGGCTCGGTTAATCAGCCGCGTGCCCGAGTAACCTCCCTCGGAGAAAACGCGGTAGTACAGAACATACATCTGTTCCGTGGGGGACCAGAAGCAGATGTTCTGAGTGTCGAAGGCTCCTTTTTCAAGCACGGGGCCAGGTGCCATGGGGGTCCAGTGGATTCCATCGGGAGACTGATAAACCCAGATTCCCTTCCTGTTCTCGAACCCGGCTCCGACTGCCTTATACCGTGCCTCTGGTTTGGTGGCGGGATTGGCATCAATGAAGGGGGAGAAATCGTGGCATTCGGTCCCCTCGATGTCTTTTAGCGTGATGTTGTTCTCTTTTGAATCTTCGAATTCGTACAACCCCAGATTCGGCCGCGTCCAATGGATGCCGTCGGAACTTTCGGCATAG
>Ga0180430_10000141_pt1 | contig 79553 bp, 59 predicted proteins | sample SS_ome_9_FD_132999 | JGI IMG/M metagenome (GOLD analysis project Ga0180430, IMG submission 132999) | Hypersaline lake sediment archaeal communities from the Salton Sea, California, USA - SS_1_S_2 metaG | ecosystem: Environmental > Aquatic > Non-marine Saline and Alkaline > Hypersaline >...
CCTTCCTTGATGTAGTTCATGTACACGGGCACGCCGATGCCGGCGAGCACCATGACGATCACGACGACCACCATGAGCTCCATCAGCGTGAAACCCTTGCGGTTCTTGAGCTTGAACATCTTCAGACCTCCATGAGTTCACAGACTGCCAGTTGACTGTCCAACCCTCTCGCTGGTCCGGAAGCTCGCCCTCTCACCCGGGCGCCCCTCCGTGCCGCCTTTGCCCGCTCGTCGGCAGGCACACCCGCGGCCGGCTCCGCGATCGACCCCGCGGCGGGTGCCGCGGTTGCGCCCGCGGCCGGCGACTGAACGAACGTGACTCCCCCCTTTCGGTCCTGTCTGACTTCTCTTGTTGTTGTCTGTCATGTTGCCTGTGCTTCGCTCACGACTGGTGAGGTCCGATGGACCCCGACACCCACAAGCTATGCAACCTTTGTTCCTGAGCTGCGCTCATTCTCTGGAGCCCGTGCTAGTGGGCGCCACCTCGCCTGAGCGCCTGGCCCATGGTGAAGATCGGGAGGAACGTCGCCACGACGACGACGGTGACCATCCCGCCCACCAGGATGATCATCACCGGCTCGATGACCGACGCGAGCGTGTTGATAGCGGTCTCGCTCTGCTGGTCGTAGAAGTCGGCAATCTCATTGAGCATCTCGCCGAGGCTGCCTGTCTCCTCGCCCGTCGCCACCATCTGGACAATGAGCTCCGGGAAGACCTCCACGTCGCGGAACCCGTCGGAGAGATTGCCGCCGCGCGAGACCGACTCGGCGATCGTCTTCACGGCCTTCGCGATGACTTCGTTGCCGGACGTCCGCCCCGCGAGCGTCAGCGCCTCGATGATCGGCAGGCCGCTCTCGACGAGCACGCCGAGCGTCCTGAGGAACTTCGCGATGACGACCTTCTTGACGATGGGACCGAACATCGGCAACCGAAGCTTGAGCCCGTCGATGAACAACCGTCCCTGATCGGTCCTGCTCATCACGCGCCACGCCACGATCGCGCCGACAGTGGCGATGATGAAGAGCCAGAGCTTCGAGACCATGAAGTTGCTGATGTTGAGCACGAGCTGCGTGATCCCGGGAAGGGCCACGCCAAGCTTCGCGTAGGTCTCTCCCATCATCGGGATGATCTTGAGGAAGATGACCGCCGAGACGACGACCAGGAACCCGAGCATCAGCACCGGGTACGCCAGCGCCGACTTCACCTTCCGCTTGACCTCCTCGGAGCGGTCGAGGTACTCGGCGAGCTGCCGGGTGATCAGATCGAGGCTTCCGCTCTCCTCGCCGGAACGGACCAGACTGACATACAGGTTCGAGAACACACGCGGGTGCGCCGCGAGCGCCTTTGAGAAGGTCTCGCCGTTCCCCACGTCGTCCGCCACGGAGCGAAGCACGCTGGAGAGTCCGCCCGTGCCGTCGCTCGCCAGCGCGTGGAGCGCGCGGATGAGCGGCAGACCCGCCTTGAGCATCGTCGAGAGCTGGCGCGTCGCCAGTGCGATCTGCGTTCCCTTGACCTTCGAACCGCCGAACAGCGGTTTCCCATCCATGAGCTTCATGCCCAGACGCTGCCCGACCTCGTGAACCGAGAGGACCACGAGCCCGCGGGCATGGAGGATGTCGGCCGCGGCCTGCGCCGATTCGGCCGAGAGGATATTGCTCGTCCGGCTCCCGCTCATGTTCTTGGCTACGTACTCGAACTGCGCCACGCTCGACCTCCCCGGTGCGCGTGCGTCAGGCCGTCTCAGCAACGATGCTGAGCGCCTCTTCGATGGTGGTGACTCCCTGTCTAACCTTCATCAGCGCCCCGTCCCGGAGCGTTCGCATGCCCTGTGAGATGGCGAGCCGCTTGATCTCGTCGGCCGACTTGTGCTCCAGAACCAACCGGACGATCTCCGGCGAGCTGACCATGAGCTCGTAGATGCCGACTCGGCCTCGGTAGCCGCGACCGTTGCAGTGCTTGCACCCCTTCCCGCGGTAGAACGTCACGCCGTCGAGTTCGCCGTTCTTGATGGACTCGAGGACGTTTGGCTCGGGGGTGTACTCCTCCTGGCACTCCGGACAGAGACGGCGGACGAGACGCTGTGCCATGACCATGTGAACCGAGCTGGTCACAAGGTAGGGCTCGATGCCGATGTCAACCAGCCGCGTCAGCGAGGACGGTGCGTCGTTCGCGTGCACGGTGCTCAGGACCAGATGGCCCGTGAGCGCGGCACGCACACCGAGCTCGGCCGTCTCGATGTCTCGAATCTCACCGATCATGATGATGTCGGGATCCTGCCGAAGGAACGCCCGCAGACCGTTTGCGAAGGTCATGCCGGCCTTCGTGTTGATCGAGACCTGGTTGATGCGGTCCAGGTAGTACTCGACCGGGTCCTCGAGCGTCGAGATGTTCTTGCTGGTCCGGTCGAGTTCCGACAGTCCCCCGTACAGGCTCGTCGTCTTGCCCGACCCGGTCGGACCGCTGATGAGGACCATCCCGTACGGCTTTCGAAGACCCTTGCGGAAGCTCTCGAGTGTGTCCGGTTCGAACCCGAGCGCCTCGATGTTCCCGGTGAAAGCCGACTTGTCGAGCAGCCGCATCGCGATCTTCTCACCGTAGACCGTCGGGATCGTCGAGACGCGGACGTCGACCTCGCGCCCGTCGAGACGGACCGTGAACCGTCCATCAAGCGGCACCCGGCGCTCCGCGACGTCCATGTCCGAGAGGATCTTGATCCGAACGACAATGGCGTCGCTGAACTGCCTCGGTGGCGTGATGGCATCGTAGAGCACGCCGTCCACCCGGTAGCGCACGACCACGCGATCCTTGAGCGGCTCGATATGAACGTCCGTGGCGCGCTGCGCGATCGCCTGTCCCATGATGAGGTCAACGAAACGGACGATGGGCGCGTCCTCCGCCTTGTTCCTGAGCTCCTGCTCCGAGGCCGTCTCACCGGAACTCGCCGTCCCGAGCTCCAGCTTCGCGCCCTCGATGGCCTCCGCGAGGTCGGTGCCGGCGTTGGCGTTGGTGTAGGCCGTCGAGATGGCCTTGTCGATGTCCTCGCTCCGTCCAACCTGGAGCGCGATGTCCATCCCGGTCGCAACGCGGATATCGTCGATCGCCACGATGTCGAGCGGGTCGGCCATCGCGACCGTCAGCGTCGAACCCTCGCGGGCAACCGCAAGCGCACGGTGCTTGCGCGCCATGTGCTCAGGGATGATCAGCGTGGTCTCGGGCTCGATCGCTCCCGCGCCCGGGGCGTGGAACACGCGGATATCCAGCTGCGACGCCAGCGCGCTGATGATGTCGACCTCCGACACCTGGCCGCTGTTGATCAGCGCCTCACCGAGCCGCTCGCCCGTGGTCTTCTGCAGGGCCAGCGCGTCCTTCAGGCGCTCCTCGTCGAGGACGCCCGCGGCGATGAGGATGTCGCCGAGCCGCTTCTTGCCGAACGAGAGCTTGTCCTTGCGCGCCACCGGTTCCTGCCCTCTCTCTGTCGCTTCAGTCGGTGCGGTCGCCCGTCTCATGCGAGGCATAAGTCTGCTCCGTATCGCTCAGGTCGTGCGCGCCGTCGGCCGGAGCCGCCGGGGTGCGCGTCAGCTCACCAGTTCTTCGTCCCAACGCGACACGTAGTACCTGCCGGTCTGCGGGTAGTACGGCGGCGCGTCGGTCAGCATGCGCGTGTCGTAGTAGTACTTCCTGCTGTAGCCGTGGATGATCCACCCGGCGATCTCGAACATGCAGATGCGGCCCCAGTCGGCCTGTGTGATCGACCCGTAGACGATAAGGTCACCGCGGGGCGGGTAGGAGAACGGGTCCTCCACCTCGAACGCCGAGCTCATCGCCATGATGGCGGCGTGGATCTCGCAGTCGCTCGCGTTGGCCGTCGTGTAGTCGATGATCACGTTCGCGCGGGAGATGATGCCGAGCATGTCGTCGCACCCGAGGTTCGGTCCGCTCCCGGGCGTCGAGTCGGCGTAGAGCACGTCGTCGCGAATGTGGATGTCGGTCTGACATCCAACCGTCAGCCGTCCATCGAGCGTCCCCTCGAGCCAGAGCACCTTCTGTGAGAAGAGCACCGGAGGGTTCAGCGTCGCGATGTTGACGTCGGTCCAGGCGCTGTGGACGTAGCTGCCGCCCTGCTTCTTGTAGGACCGGTAGCTCAGGAACCCATCGTTGCCGTCCTTCCCGAGCACGACCTCCCAGCGCGCCTCGGAGCCGTTGAGGTTTCCGAGGAAGAGCCCACCGCTCTTCGAAGCGTTCTTGAGGACGTTCCGGACCTTGTTCCTGTTCGGCGTCGGGATCTCATCGACCCCGAGTTCGTAGCCCTTCTCGAAGACCGGGTCGCTCCACCACCAGAGCACGAGCATGTTCGGGAGGCTTGTCGTCACCTTGTCCCCGAACCAGGGGTCTCCGTTGATCCGGATCCAGTCGTTCGAGTGAACGAGCCCGTCCATTCGGTCGTTCGAGGTGAACCATCGGAGGAAGTTCGATTCGTCGACGAACCAGAGATACTTCCCGAAGGTCTCCATGCTCACCGTGGCGTGGACCCGACGCTGGACGCCGTTGACCTCGCCGGTCGAGATGACGTCGTACTTGGTGTACCAGGGGTTGGCGGTCCCGACGTTCTGCATCGTGACCGTGTACTTCCCCTCGCCGAGGTTCTGGTTGTTGAAGGTCTTGCTTCCCGGGTACTGGCCGCGCTCGAGCTTCCCGTCGAGGAACGCCTTCGCCCGCGACAGCCCGGCCTCAGCGAGGTAGAAGGCCTGCGCCTCTTCCGTGTGGAAGGTCGCCATGTCGTGCTCGGCGACACCGAAGACGAAGAGGGCCGTGCCGATGAGGAGGACGGCGGTCATCACCGCCATCACCGCCACCAGCGATGCGCCGCGTTCGCTGGTCACACGACCGCGCGACTCCGCCTGGGGCCGGATGGTGTGGTTGTGTGTGTGCTGCATGGTCCTGCTCCTCCTGCACCCGTTGGGTCAGCGACTCGCGAATGCGGGCCGCACGGGGTGCATTCAGAGCAATTCCCATGCCATAGTGGAGGATCGGTGGAGCGCCGTGGCGGTCCCCAAAAGTACCCTGTTCGCGGGCACTTGGGGCGTGTCGGGGGAGACTGAACGAGAGTCAATCCGGTCCCGTCGGGTCTTGCGGAATGCGAGGATTCGCCGGCCTGGTTCCAGAAGCTGGAGCCCGCGGGTCGGCGCGGAAGGTCGTCTGAAATCAGGTGGAAGTACGGTCAGCGACGGAACGGATCCGACGCCCTGGACAGGCCCGGTCGAGCCCTAGGCGGCCGCGTCGCGACGTCGGACCACGGGCGCCACGAGTCCCGCCGTGGTGAGAAGCAGCGCCAGCCATCCCGGGTAGTCGCCGACCCGCGTATAGAACGTCGTCCCGCGCTCGACCGGGAGTTCGGCCACGAGGTAGGTCTCCGTGAAGATCGCGGTCTCGGCGATGACCCGCCCGTGTGGGTCCGCCAGGAGCGAGATGCCGCTGTTGGCGCTTCGAGCGAGGCTGCGTCGGTTCTCGATGGTGCGCATGAGCGCCATCGATGCGTGCTGGAACGGCATCGACGTCCGTCCGTACCAGACGTCGTTCGTAATGGTCACCAGAAACCCCGCGCCGGCGTCGACGAACTCGCGCACGAGACCCGGGAAGATGACCTCGTAGCAGATGAGCGTCGACCAAGTCGTTCCCCGCCACGAGAAGACGGTGCGGTCGCTGCCCGGCTTGAAGTCCGCTTCGCCGAAATCCACACGCTCGAGGATCGGGAAGGTCGACTCGAACGGGATCGCCTCGCCGAACGGGACGAGGTGGATCTTGTCGTAGCGCGTCACCTCGGGCGAGTCGGGCCGCACCAGGAGCGCCGAGTTGAAGTAGCGGGGCTCCTCCCCCGCGCGCCCCTCGAACTCCGGTGCCCCGGTGAGGATCGCCGCGTCGACGTCCGCCGCGAGCCGACGCACCCAGTCGAGCCGGACCGGGTCGGTCCGCAGATAGGTCGGGACCGCGGTCTCCGGCCAGATGATGAGCTCCGGGCCCTCCACGCCGGCCTCCCTCGTGAGCCGCTCCAGGCGTTCGTAGCTCAGATGGCGGAACGCGGGGTCCCACTTCTTCTTGCCCTCGATGTTCGGCTGGATGACGGCGACCCGCACGGTCTCCCCACGGCGCGCCCCGGCTGTCACCACCAGCCCGTGCGCCAGCGGCACCGCCAGCAGCACCAGCAGCGAGACCAGCGCGACGCTCCGTACTCGCGCGTGCCGTCGGCACTCGATGAGTTCGAGGACGACCGCGTTGACGAGAGCGAACCAGAACGTCACCCCGAAGAGACCGGTGAGCGACGCGAACTGGATCATCGTGGGCACGACCGCGCCCACATAGCCAAGGTTGCCCCACGGGAAGCCGAGCACCGAGAGCGACCGCAGATACTCGAAGGCCGTCCAGACGACCGGGAGCACCAGAACACGCGGCAGCCCCGCACGACGGACCAGGAGCCGCGACACACCGGCCGCCAGCCCCCAGTAGAGCGACTGGAGCAGCACGAGCAGGACGAGCGGACCGGACATCAGGACCGGGTTGTCCATCTCGTTGGACGAGAGCTTGACCAGCCAGTAGACCAGCGGCAGGAAGAAGGCGACGCCACCGAGGAACCCCGCGCGGAAGGCCGAGTCACGACGGCCCCGCGGGTGCTGGGCCTTTCGGTCGTACGGCGCGACCATCCAGCGGCCCCTGTCGTCCGCGGCGCCCGGTCGCCCTCTCCCAACGATCCGGAACAGCGGGATGAGCGCGACGAACCCGAGCGGCCAGAGACCGGCCGGCGGAAGGGCCAGCGCGAGAGCCGCGCAACCGAGCATCAGCAGAAGCATCTCGTGTGACCGCCGCACGAACCCTCCCTAGGCTCCGAACTTCGCGAGGCGGCCGGCATGGGCGAGCATCAGCGGCATGAGGTCAACAGCGCGCAGCAGCCCGAGCGCCCCACCGAGACACTGGGTCTCCCCGAACGACGTGCTCCCGTCGCGGCGCGTCGACGGACTCACCAGCGCGATCGGCACCGGGTGCCAACTGTGCGACGCGAGCGCCGACGGCGTGGAGTGGTCACCTGTGACAAGCAACACATCCGGGCGCATCGTGCGGACCCCCGGCACGATCGTGTCGAACTCCTCGGTCGCCTGCACCTTCGCGTCGAAGTCGCCGTCCTCGCCCCGTGAGTCGGTGTACTTGTAGTGCACGAAGAAGAAGTCGTACTCCTCCCAATGCTCGGCGAGCATCAAGGTCTTCGCCTCGGGCGGACCGGCAACCGGGAGGACATCCATCCCGACAAGCCCGCCGACGCCTCGGTACATCGGGTATCCGGCGATCACGGCGGCGCGGAGTCCGTACCGCTCGACGAACCCGGGGATCTTCGTCCGGGCGGCGATGCCGCGCATCGTGATGGCGTTCGCCTTCGGCTGGTCCGCGAGCATCTCGCGGGCCTTCGCGATGAAGGCGTTCAGGAGTTCGGCCGTCCGCTCCTCCTCCGGACGTGTCGCGCTCACGGCACGCGGCGGCACGCCGGTCGCCTGCGGGTCGGTGTCGTTCAGGTCGCCGACCAGCCCGTCGCCCCGGAGAACGAGCACCGCACGGTGCTCCTTCACGGGACGGAAGAAGAGCTCGACGCCGGGGAGTTCGATCGTGTCGAGCCGCGCGGAGAGTTCCTCGCAGAGCTCGGTCGAGATGCGGCCGGCTCGACGGTCCGTGATGTTGCCCGTCCCGTCGACCGTCGCGAAGTTGATACGAACCGCCACGTCACCTTCGTTGAGCTCGAACCCGATGCCCAGCCCCTCGAGCACCCCGCGCCCGATGAGATACTCCACCGGATCGTATCCGAACAACCCCATGTGCGCCGGTCCGCTACCGGGCGTGATGCCCGGTGCGATCGGGATGTGCAGCCCGGTCGCGCCCTCCGCGGCCAGCGCGTCGAGGTTCGGCGTCCTCGCGGTCTCGAGCTCCGTCAGTCCTGTCTCCGGATGCGGAAGCCCGCCCAGCCCGTCGGCAATCAGGAGGACGATCTTCCCCCCCCGCTCGCTGACGAGCGAGTCCGGCAGTGCGCCTGTCCAGCCCATGGTCTCTCCTCCGATTGTCTCCGTGTCGCATCAGGTGAAGCGCTTCCGTACGCGGCGTCCTGTCGATCGCATCGCCCGCGAGCCGCAGCGGACCTAGGCGTCGGACCCCTCGTCCGACCGTTCCTCGTCGCCCCACCCCGCCTGATACTTCTCGTGGAACGCGGCGCGCCACGCGCTGAAGCGTCCCTCGATGATCGCGGCTCGCATCGCGCGCATCGTGTCGAGGTAGAACGCCAGGCTGTGGATGCTCGCCAGGCGCGGCCCCAGCGCCTCGTCCGACCGGAACAGGTGACGGACGTACCGACGCGAGAAGTTCCGGCACGCGTAGCAGCCGCAGTCCGGGTCGATCGGCCGGTCGTCGCGCGCGTACTTCGCGTTCTTGACCACAAGCCGGCCTCGCGACGTGAACAGGGAGCCCTTCCGCGCGTTCCTGGTCGGCATGACGCAGTCGAACATGTCGACGCCCTGCGCGACCGAGTCGACGATGTCCTCGGGGAACCCCTGCCCCATGAAGTAGCGCGGCTTCCCTGAAGGAAGAAGCGCTACGGTCGCCTGGATCATCTCGCGCATGACGGGCTTCGGTTCTCCCACCGCAAGACCGCCGATGGCGTAGCCCGGGAATCCCATCTCAACCAGCTCGCGTGCGCATCGCTCGCGCAGATCGGCGTAGGTCGCCCCCTGGACGATCCCGAACAGTGACTGCTCCCGAGGGTCTCTCGACCACTCGGCGAGACACCGCCCGGCCCACCGGATCGTCAGCTCGGTCGAGACCTTCGCCTGCTCGTGTGTCGCAGGATACGCCACGCACTCGTCGAACGCCATGATGATGTCGGCGCCGAGGTCACGCTGAAGCGCCATATTGTCCTCGGGCGTCATGAAATGCCTGAGCCCGTCGAGGTGCGACTGGAACTCCAGCCCGTCGTCCCTCACCTTGTTGAGATGTCCCAGACTGAAGATCTGGAACCCGCCGCTGTCGGTGAGGATCGCCCGATCCCACCCCATGAAGCCGTGGAGGCCGCCGGCCTCGCGGACGACGTCCGCGCCCGGTCGGAGGAACAGGTGGTAGGCGTTAGAGAGGATGATCCGCGCATCGAGCTCGATGAGGTCGGACGGCGCCAGGGTCTTGACCGTCGCCTGCGTGCCGACCGGCATGAAGACCGGCGTCTCGATGACGCCGTGCGGCGTGGTCAGCTCGCCGGCTCGCGCGCCGGTCTCCGTGTCCTCGGCGATGACTCGAAACTCGATCAACCCGTCCTCCGTGCGTGCCTGGAATCTGCGCGTCGCTGAAGTCGGTGCGTGCTTAGAGGACGAGCATCGCATCGCCGTAGCTGTAGAAACCGTACCGCTCGGCGACAGCCTCGCGATAGGCGCGCATGACGTTCTCATGACCGCCGAAGGCGCTGACGAGCATCAGGAGCGTCGACTTCGGCAGGTGGAAGTTCGTGATCAGCATGTCGACGGCCCGGTACGCATACCCCGGCCGGATGTAGAGCCCGGTCTCGCCGGCTCCGGCCCGGAGGCAGCCCCGTTCGTCGGCCATCGATTCGAGCACGCGGACGGACGTCGTCCCGACGGCCACGATCCTCCCGCCGCGCGGTCGCGCCGCGTTGATGGCCGCCGCCGACGCCTCGGTCAGTTCGTAGCGCTCGATCTCCATCTCGTGCTTCTCGGGGTCGTCGGTCTTCACGGGTCGGAAGGTCCCGATGCCGACGTGCAGGATCACAGGCGCGACCTCCACGCCCATCCCCCGCACCCGGTCGAGCATCGACTCGGTGAAGTGCAGCCCCGCGGTCGGCGCGGCGACCGCGCCCTGAACGCGCGCGTAGACGGTCTGGTAGCGGTCCCGGTCCGACGGCTCCGCGCCCCGGCCGATGTACGGCGGGAGCGGCACCTCGCCGAGTTCCTCCATGACCGCCGCGAGATCGCCGTCCGTCGTCAGGGTCACCTGACGCTTCCCGCCATCAAGCGTCGGACCGACGCGGGCCGTCAGCCGCCCGTCGCCGAAGGAGAGCGCCATCCCCTCTCGGATCCGCGCGCCGGGCTTGAGAAGGACCTCCCAATGGCCGGGACCGAGTTCCCGCAACAGGAACATCTCGACCGCGCCGCCGGTCTCACGCTTGATTCCTCGGAACCGGGCCGCCAGTACGCGGCTCTCGTTGACCACGAGGACGTCGCCCGCGCGGAGGTACTCGTCGATCTCGCTGAACATCCGGTGCTCGACGCGTCCGTCATCCCGATGAAGAACGAGGAGTCGCGACCCTCCTCGCTCCTCACTCGGGTACTGCGCGATGAGCTCCGGCGGGAGTTCGTAGTCGAAGTCGCTTGTTCTCATCCGCCGTAGCGCTCCCACTCGCTGTAGACACACCCGCAGTACTGCTGTCGGTAGTGTCCCATCGCCTTCGACTCGCGCACCCCCTCCATGACACGGTCCCGCCAGTCAGTGTAGAGGAATCTGACCCCGTGCTCCGCGGCCGCATCCTCACCTGCGCGCCGGATGGCGTCGTGGTCCTGCTGGGTGCTCACCAGCATCGTCGTTGTGAAGGCGTCGTACGCGTGCTCCGCAGCGACCTCGGCCGTCCGGTCGAGCCGCATCGCGTAGCATCGTCCGCAGCGTTCGTCCTCCTCCCCGACGACCTCTCGCAGGAACGGCACCAGCCCGTACCCATCCACGAACGGCATCGGCACCTCGAACGCCGCACACACCTCCCGCGCGGCTTCGAGCCGTCGTTCGTACTCCTGATACGGGTGTATGTTCGGATTCACGAACGCAGCGTCCACATCGTGCCCGTCGTCACGCAGGGCGCGGATGGGGACAATGGCACAGGGGCCGCAACATGTATGAAGGAGTACGCGCATAGTCTTCATGTAGTGACGGCGGCATCTCCCCGTCGGTTGGGGCAGCAAGCATGCCGCCTGCGGCGGCGCTGCACGCCCTCCGGGGAGGCGCCGCCGTCCCTACAGCAGCCTTCCCTGCTCTCCGGATGAATCCGTGCCGTCTCCCGCACCGAAGTACTCATAGGCCGCTTCGGTCGCCTCGCGACCACGGGGAGTCCTCTTCAGCAACCCTTGCTGGATCAGGAAGGGCTCGTAGATCTCTTCGATGGTATCCGCTTCCTCGCCGACGGCGACGGCCAGGCTCTTCACGCCGACCGGACCGCCCCCGAACCGGTGGATGACCGCCTCCATGATCCGTCGGTCCATCTCATCAAGCCCGGCCTCGTCGACCTCGAGCCGCAGGAGCGACTCGTGTGCCACGTCGGCGTTGATGTGCCCGTCCGCGATGACCTCGGCGAAGTCGCGAACGCGTCGAAGGAGACGGTTGGCGATACGCGGTGTGCCGCGCGAACGCCGGGCGATCTCGAGCGATCCCGCGTCGTCGATCGGGACGCCGAGGATGTCCGCCGAGCGCGTGACGATCCGGGCCAGTTCCTCCGCAACATAGTAGTTGAGACGCTGCGCCACCCCGAAGCGGGACCTCAGCGGCGAGGTCAGAAGCCCCGCTCGCGTCGTCGCTCCCACGAGCGTGAAGTGCTCGAGGTTCAGCTTGACGCTCCGCGCCGAAGGCCCCTTGTCCAGCACGATGTCGACGCAGAAGTCCTCCATGGCCGGATAGAGATACTCCTCCACCACGTGCGAGAGCCGGTGGATCTCGTCCACGAAGAGCACATCGCCGCGCTTGAGATTGGTGAGCACACCCGTGAGGTCGTACGGACGCTCGATGACGGGCCCGGAGGTCGATACCAGTTCCGTACCCATCTCGTGCGCGATGATGTGCGCGAGCGTCGTCTTCCCGAGCCCCGGCGGGCCGTAGAAGAGACAGTGATCGAGCGGCTCGTCGCGCTTCCTCGCGGCCTCGATGAACACGCCGAGGTTCGCCTTGAGCGTGTCCTGCCCGACGAATTCGCCGAACGACGGCGGTCGCAGACGCGTCTCGAACCTGACGTCGTCGTTGGAAAGACTGGGGGTTGTCACGCGGGTCTCTGACATGGTCGTCGCTCCATCGCCACCCGGACGGCGGCGCTACTTCCTGAGAGCCCGTTTGATGAGTTCCTCGATCGAAAGCTCTTCCCCGCACTCGCGCCGCACGGCGAGCACCGCCTCGCGGGCCGAGGCCTGTGGTATCCCAAGCGAGACGAGCGCCCGGACAGCGTCGCCCATCTCCTCACGCTCCTCTTCGCCGGCCCCACCGATCGACGAGACGTCCATACCCGAGAGCTTCTCTTTGAGCTCCACGACAAGACGCTGCGCCGTCTTCTTCCCGATTCCCTTGATGGTCGTCAGAAGCGCGACGTCCTCCTGGATGACCGCCTCATGGAAGACGTCCGGCGAGAGACCCGACAGCACGGCCAGCCCGAGCTTCGGACCGACGCCGCTGACGGATATGAGCTCGGTGAAGATGGTCCGCTCGGCGGCCGTGGCGAACCCGAAGAGGTCGAGCGCGTCCTCGCGCACGTTCAGGTGGGTGAACAGGTGGACCTTCTCCCCCTCCTCGCCGACCGTCCGAAACGTGGAAAGCGGCACGTAGAGGCGGAAGCCGACGCCGCCGACGTCGACGACCAGCCCGGAGGGGCTCTTTCTGATGAGTGTGCCGGTGAGCTCCGCGATCATCCGTCGCTCCTGGGCTGCCGGGCGTCCGGACCGAAGGCCGGGTTGCCTGAAGATCTGTTCAGCGTTCTGAGAGCGCTCCCGAGCGCATCCGGTGCGCGTAGCAGAGCGCCACGCCGAGCGCGTCCGACTCGTCCTCGCCGAGTTCGACATCGCCGATGGCCAGAAGCCGCCGCACCATCGACGCGACCTGTGCCTTCGATGCCGACCCCGTCCCGACGACCGACTGCTTCACCTCGCGGGGCGCGTACTCGTGGATCGCCGCCCCGCTCTGCGCCGCGGCGAGCAGTACCACACCGCGGGCGTGGCCGAGCTTGAGCGCCGACTTGACGTTCTTGGACTGGAAGACGTTCTCGACGGCGACGACGTCCGGTCGATGCGTGCTGATCTGTGAGATGACGGCCTGGTAGATGGCGGCGAGCCGTTCGGGCAGGGGTGAGCGTGACGACGTCCTCACTGAGTCCCACGCGATGACGCGGGACGACGACCCGTCGGTCTCAACGACGCCGAATCCGGTGATGATGCTGCCGGGGTCGATCCCCAGAACGACCATCTTCCCGGCCACAGGCTACGCCTCGTCTCCGAGCTTCTCCAGGATCTCGTCGGGAATGTCGAAGTTGGCGGACACGTTCTGGACGTCGTCGTGGTCCTCGAGGACCTCCATGAGCCCCAGGATCTTCCGCGCGTCCCCTTCGTCCTCGATCTTCGCGGTCGAGCCGGGTATACGCGTGATCTGCGCGCTCTCGACGGCGATCCCCGCCGCGTCCAGCGCGTCGCGGACGCCGACGAAGTCCTTGGGCTCCGTCGTGATCTCGAAGACGTCGCCCTCGGTCGAGATGTCCTCGGCCCCGGCCTCGAGCACGGCCTCGAGCACGCTGTCCTCGTCGTTCCCCTCGGTGGGGACGGCGATGATGCCCTTCTGCGAGAAGTTCCACGCGACGCTCCCGCCCTCGCCGAGATGCCCGTCCTTCTTGAGAAGGATGTGACGGATCTCGCCGACGGTGCGGTTCTTGTTGTCCGTCAGGCAGTCGATCATCATCGCGACGCCGGCCGGACCGTACGCCTCGTAGACGATCTCCTCGTACGTCACGCCCTCGATCAGACCGGCGCCCTTCTTGATGGCGTGTTCGATCTTGTCGTTGGGCATGTTGTCGTCGCGGGCCGCCTGCACGGCTCCGCGAAGCCGGACGTTGATGTTCGTGTCCGGCCCGCCCGAGCGAGCGGCGACCTCGATGAGCTTCGCGTGCTTGTTGAAGATCTTGCCGCGCTTCGCGTCGGTCGCGGCCTTCTTGTGCTTAATGGAATGCCACTTCGAATGTCCGGACACCAGCTTCCTCCCATCTGACGACGTCGGTGTCGTCCTTCCGGCGCATCAGCGGAGTGTCTACTCCTCGTCTTCAGCGAGCTCGGACTCGGCAACGATCTTCGCCTGCACGTCCGGCGGCGTCTCCTCGTAGTGCGAGAACTCCATCTCGAAGTAGCCGCGTCCCTGCGTGATCGATCGCAGATTGGTCGAGTACTTGTAGAGCTCGGAGAGCGGCACCAGCGCAGTCACGACCTGGTTGCGTCCCTCCTGCCCCGTCTCGCGGATCTTCCCGCGACGGGACGAGATGTCACCCATGACGTCGCCGAGGTACTCGTCCGGCACGACGATCCGCACGAGGTGGATCGGCTCCAGCAGAACGCCGGAGGCATCCGCGGCTGCAGCCCTGAACCCGAACGAGCCGGCCATCTTGAACGCCATCTCGTTCGAGTCGACCGAGTGGTACTTGCCGTCGTAGACGGCAACCTTCACGTCGACCACCGGGTACCCGGCGACAACGCCCTTCGACATGCGCTCGAGGACGCCCTTCTCGACGGCCGGGATGAACTTCGAGGGAATCGAACCGCCCACGATCTCATTGAGGAACTCGAAGCCCGCGCCCCGCTCGTTCGGCTCGATGCGGAGGAAGCAGACGCCGAACTGCCCGCGGCCGCCGGACTGCTTCTTGTACTTCCCCTCGGCTTGTGACGTCTTGCGGATGGTCTCACGGAAGGCAATCTTCGGCTTCTCACGGTCGACCTCGACGCCGTACTTCTCCTTGAGCTTGTCGACCATCACGTCGAGATGGAGATTCCCGAGACCGGAGATGATCGTCTGCTTGAGCACCGGATCGAACTCAACGCTGAAGGTCGGGTCCTCGTCGTGGAGCTTCTGGAGTCCGGCGCTGACCTTGTCCTCGTCGCCGCTCGACTTGGCCTTGACGGCCTCCGAGAGCACGGCCTTCGGGAACTCGATCGGGCGCATGACGATCGGATCGCTCTTGGCACACAGCGTATCGTTCGTGTGCGTGGTCTTGAGCTTCACGACCGCGCCGATGTCACCCGCGCCGACCGACTCCATCTCGGTCCGCTCGCGTCCGTTCATCGAGTACACGGTGCCCATCCGCTCGCTGTTGTCGTTGCTGGCATTGAGGACGTCCGTGCCCGAGCCTGCTGAGCCCGAGTAGACACGGAAGTACGACATCTCGCCGACGTGCTGCTCGGCGACCGTCTTGAAGACGTGCGCGGCGAACGGTCCGCTCTGGTCGCACGCGCGCGTGATCTCGTCCTCGGACCGGGGCTTCGTGCCGACGGCGTCCGGCATGTCGGCCGGTGAGGGCATGACGCCCACGATGAGGTCCAGCACCGGCTCGACGCCGACGCCGCCGAGCGCGGCCGTGGCCAGCGACGGGACGATGGTCGCCGCCGCGACACCCGCCTTCAGACCCTTGAGGATCTCGTCGGTCGAGAGGGTCTCCTCGCCGAAGAACTTCTCCATCAGCTCTTCATCGCTCTCCGCCGCGGCCTCGATGAGCTGGGTTCTCAACTCGGCAGCCTCATCGGCCATGTCAGCCGGGATGTCCTCACGCTTGAACTTGCCGGGTCCATCGTAGAGGTAGGCCTTCTCCTCGATGAGGTTGATGATCCCCTTGAACGTGTCGGCGGCTCCGATCGGGATGGTCACCGGCGCGATGCGGGCGCCGAGAGCCTCCTGGCAGTCCTTGAGGCACTTCTGATAGTCCGCGTGCTCCTTGTCCATCTTGTTGATGACGAGCACGCGCGGGCGCTGGAGACGGTCGAGGAACTGCCAGACGAGTTCGGTGCCGACCTCGACGCCGGCCGGAGCCGCCACGATGACGACGCCGCCGTCCGCGACCGCGATGCCGGCCTTCACGTCACCGTAGAAGTCCGCGTACCCCGGACAGTCGAGGATGTTGACCTTGGCGTCCTTCCACGTGAGATTGCCCAGACCGAGGTTGATCGTGATCTGGCGCTTCTTCTCGTTGTCGGCGTAGTCGAGGGCGCTGGACCCGTCGTCCACCTTCCCCATGCGCTGGATCGCCTTGCCGACCAGAAGCATCGCTTCGGCCAGGCTCGTCTTGCCTGCGTCGCCGTGTGCGACGAGGGCTATGTTTCTGATCTTGTCGGGTGACGGAGACTTCATTGCTCGTCCTTCCGGGGGTCTTCCCCATGCCTTTGCTGGTGACTTCTCAGGAGTGTATCAAACGTTAGAAGATACCAAGCTGTAGGCTCTTCGTCAACCTGAAAGTCCGACATTGCGCTTGTCAGCCTGCCATCGGCGTGGTATCCTCGTTCAATTGTGGCAATCCACACAGAGAACCACTGAGGGTACCTACGGGAGGCACGGCGCGATGCTTCAGCAGCTTCGGGAGAACAGTAAGTACATCCTGTGGATCGTGGTCGTCGGGATCGTGGTCTGGTTCGGCAGCCAGGGCTTCACAGCCCTCGTCCGCCAGCTCAGGGGCGAGACACGCGGCCCGGAGCGCGGGATGATCGGCCGCGTCGACAACACGCAGATCCGTTATCAGGACTTCGCTGACGCCTACCGTCAGCGCATCCAGGCGTACGCCGAGCGTACGGGCGGCGCCGAGATCACCGACTCGACGGCGGAGGCCCTTCGCGAGGAGACCTGGAACTCCCTCCTGGCGGAGGTGCTCATCACGAACGAACTCGACCGGCTCCAGATCGACGTCTCCAATCAGCAGGTGTTCGACCTGCTCTGGAACAACCCGCCCGAGTACGTGTATCGATCGCCGTCGTTCCAGACCGAGGACGGTCGATTCGACTTCGACGCATACCACCGCGAGATCCAGCTGCATCCGGAGCGTTGGGAGGGTATCGCCCAGATGTACCGGGAATCGCTCCGCCGGCAGATGCTCCAGCAGGAGATCACAGCTGGGGCCTTCATCAGCGACAACGAGCTCTGGACCGAGTTCAACGAGCGCAACGAAAAGGTTCGCGTGACCTACGCGACGCTCGATCCGCGCACGCTGGGCTACGAGGGCTTCCTTCCCACCGAGGACGAGGCCCGCGCCTACTTCGATCTGCACCGCGCGGAGTACGAGGAGCCGGAGACCGTTGAGCTCTCCTATGTGGTCTTCAGCAAGGCGGCCACCGAGCTGGACGAAGAGGATGCACGAGTCCGCCTGATGGACATCGCGCACGCCGTCCGCGGAGGCGAGGACTTCGGCGAGCTCGCGAAGATGTACTCCGAGGACCCGAGCGCGAGAGAGAACGGTGGAGACCTCGGCTGGTTCGACCGCACCAAGATGGTCGACGCCTTCACAGACGTCGCCTTCAGCATGAGTCCGGGCGAGATCAGTGAGCCGTTCCGGACGGAGTTCGGATACCACATCATCCAGCTTGAGGAGACCCGCGGCAGCGGCGACGCCCGCGAGGTCAGGGCGAGCCACATCCTCATCCGCGTGATGCCGAGCGAGGAGACACTTGCTGAACTCGAAGAGCAAGCCGTCGCCGTTCGCGACGCCGCGGACGAGTCCTCGCTGACCGAGGTTGCGGCGGCGGAGGGGCTCACCGTCGAATCCACCGGCGCCTTCCCGAACGAACGGTTCATCCCACGAGTGGGCAACGCACGACCCGCCGTGCGTATCGCGTTCGAGAGCGAGGTCGGGACCATCATTGGTCCCTACGAGACCCCGGAGGGCTTCTACGTCTTCTCCGTCGCGGCGCGCAACGAGAGTCGCCTGCCGACCTACGACGATCTGGCCGAGGGACTCGCCAACCCCGACATGCAGCACCCGGCCGCTGTGGCTCTCATCGAACAGCGACAGGCAGAGGCGGCCGCGCAGCGCGCCGACGCCATGGATGCGGCGATCGCCTCCGGCGTGCCGCTTGAGACGGCCGCTGAGCAGCACGAGTTCACGGTTCGGACCACGAATCTCTTCACGCGCCAGGACTACGTCCCGGCCATCGGACGTCAGAACGAGTTCTTCGGTGTCAGCTTCGGACTGCGGGTCGGCGAGACGAGCGAGTCCTTCACCGCCGGTGATCCGGTCCGCTACTACGTGGTCCGTTCTGAGGAGCGCGTGGCTGCCGACCAGCAGCAGTTCGCGACGGAGCGCGAGCAGCTCCGCGCCGAGCTTCTCCAGAACGAGCGGATCGAGCTCTTCGCCGGCTGGCTCGAGGATCTGAAGGAGCGAGCGCGGATCGACGACTTCCGGGATCTCTACTTCTAGGACCGGACACAACCGCCTGGTGGTGTCTGTGGAGACATTCAGCGAAGCACAACCGGATGGAGACGACCGAGCCCGCGGCGGCAGCCGCGGGCTCGTCTCGTATCAGGACCGGCATCGCACCTCGACACGCTACCCGGTCTCTCCGAGGAACCGCTCGAAGTCTCGACCGACGATGACGACCACGTCCTCGAGAGGAGTCGCCTGGAGCTGCTGGATCACGTTGGCGGTTCGCAGCTGCCGGGCCACGCTGACGGCACTCCCCATGTCGCCCGAGCGGTCAACCACGATGGTCTTCTCATAGCCGAAGCCGTCGGCGTTCCGGAAGTCGACAACGTCGAACCCCAGCCCGCGCAGGTGCTTGGCGGTCCGGAACCCGACGCCCTCGGTCCCGCACCCGTTGAGCACGAGGATCGAGATCGGCTCCGACCGCGATGCCCGCGGCGCGAACAGACCGTAGACCGAGAAGCCGAGATAGACGATCGCCGCCAGAAGCACGATCACCGTGATCGTGTAGGCGAGCGACGCGCCCGAGCCCTTCTTCTTCCGCTTCTTCGCCGCCATGCCCGGCTACTCCTCGAGATGCCTGAGCAGCCGCTCGTAGGTGTCTTCGAGCGTCTCCGGCATCACCTTCGTCTGTCCGACGACCGGCATGAAGTTGGTGTCCCCTTCCCACCGGGGGACGATGTGGACGTGGACGTGGCCCGGGACGCCGGCCCCGGCGCAGTGCCCGAGATTCGCACCGACGTTCATGCCCTGCGGCGAGTAGGCGCGTCCGAGCAGGGCCTCGGCCTTCGCCACGGCCTCGATCAGATCGATCCGTTCCTCGCTCGAGAGCTCCGAGAGCGAGGACGCGTGCCGGTACGGCGCGATCATAAGGTGGCCGTTGTTGTACGGGTAAGCGTTGAGCAGCGCGAACGAGTGCGGCGTCCGGAAGATCACGAAGTTCGCGCGGTCGTCGTCCTCGGTGTGCTTCACACAGAAGATGCAGTCCGGGGTCTTGTCAGACATCAGATACTCCATACGCCACGGGGCCCACAGGATCGCCATGGTCGGGGCCTCCTCCAACGCGCTGTCAGCGCGCTCTCAGAATCCGGCTCTCCGCCCGACCGGCGGAACCGGACCACGTTCCAATCCGCTCAGAGCACGATGTTGTCGATGAGCCGCGTCGTCCCGAAGTGCACGGCCAACGCGATCATAGCGTCCTCGCGCAGCTCCGAGACGGGATCCATGGTCGCGCGGTCGACCGCCTCGACGTACTGGATCTCCGTCGACGCCTTCGCGTCGATGAGCTCTCGCATGCGACCCACGACCTCGTCCGCGTCGGTCTCCCCAGCCTCGTACAGCGAGCGCGCGAGCTCGAGCGACTCGAACAGGACGACCGCATCACGCCGCTGGTCGTCCGTGAGATACGCGTTTCTCGAACTCATTGCCAACCCGTCGTCCTCGCGAACCGTCGGTCCGGGGACGATCGTCACGTCCATGTTCAGGTCGGCCACCATCCGTTCGATCACCGCCAGCTGCTGGCCGTCCTTCTGCCCGAACACTGCGAGATGCGGACGGACGATGCCGAACAGCTTCGCCACGACCGTCGTCACACCGTCGAAATGACCCGGCCGGAAGGCACCGCAGAGTCTCCGGGTCAGGTGCTGGACGTGGACGACCGTCGCGTAGTGCGCCGGATAAACGTCGGCGGCCTCCGGAGCGAAGAGAATGTCGCACGCCGCCTCAGCGGCCAGCGCGCCGTCGCGCTCGAGATCGCGCGGATAGCTCTCGAAGTCCTCGGCGGGGCCGAACTGCGTCGGGTTGACGAAGATGCTCACCACGACCGTGTCGGCAAGCGCCGCGGCCTGACGGATGAGGCTCAGGTGCCCCTCGTGGAGCGAACCCATCGTCGGGACGAAGCCGACAACGCTCCCGGCGTCGCGGAGCTCCGACGCGCGGCGCTTCATCTCCTCGACCGTCCGGATCGTCTCCACTCAGTACGACTCCTCGTCCCTCGGATACGCCCCGGACCGCACGTCCTCGCAGAAACCGCGCGCCGCGTCGAGCACGAGCGACCTCGCATCGCCGTAGCGCCGGACGAACTTCGCCGCCCGACCCTCCGTGTACCCGAGGATGTCGTTGATGACCAGGACCTGCCCGTCGCAGTTCGGACCCGCGCCGATGCCGATGGTCGGCATCGCGACCACCTTCGTGATCTCGGTGCCCAGGTCGCGGGGCATCGCCTCGAGAACGAGCGAGAAGCACCCGGCCTCGTCGAGTGCGCGCGCGTCCTCGAGAAGCCGCGCCCGCGCATCCTCGCTCCTCCCCTGGATGCGGTACCCGCCAAACTCGTGGACGGACTGCGGCGTGAGACCGATGTGCCCCATCACCGGGATGCCGGCCTCGACGATCGCACGGACCCGGTCGGCGACCTTCGCGCCGCCCTCGAGCTTGACGGCGGACGCGCCGCCGTCCTTGACGAACCGACCCGCCGTCCGCACTGCGTCGGCGACGTCGGCCTGATACGACATGAAGGGCATGTCGCCGACGACGAGGGCCGCGGGCTTCGCCCGGGAGACTGCGGCCGTCAGCATCACCATCTCGTCGACCGTCACCGGAAGCGTGCTGTCGTAGCCGAGTACGACCATTGCCGCAGAGTCACCGACAAGGATGATGTCGGCGCCCGCCTCGTCCACGAGCTTCGCGGTGATGGAATCGTAGGCGGTGAGCGCCACGATCCGCTCACCGCTCCCTTTCATGGCCCGGATGCCCGGCGCCGTGACCTGTTTCCGCGCTCCCGCCATCGCTAGCTCCTGCTCCCGATCGGCACGTAGTAGGCGGTACCCGTCGTGTGCTCCTCGATCTCGCGCGCCAGCTCCTCGAAGTCCGAGCTGTTCGCGACGAAGTCGATGTCATTCGTGTTGACGACGATGAGCGGGGTGTCCTTGTAGTGGAAGAAGAAGTAGTTGTACGCCTCATTGAGCGAGTCGATGTACTCGTAGGACATGTCGCGCTCGAACTCGCGGGCACGCTTCCGGATGCGTTCCATCAGAACGTCGGTCGACCCCTGAAGATAGACGACCACATCCGGTTTCGGAACATCGCGCTCGATGAGATCGGCCAGCCGCTTGTAGAGCGCCAGCTCGTTGTCGTCGAGCGTGATGTTCGCGAAGATCCTGTCCTTCGCGAAGAGGTAGTCCGAGACGACGCGCTCCATGAACATGTCGTACTGCTTGAGCTCAAGCTGTTGTTTGTGTCGTGAGAGCAGGAAGAACAGCTGCGTCTGGAACGCGTAGCCGCGCATGTCGGCGTAGAACTGCGCGAGGAACGGGTTCTCCTCGACGATCTCAAGCTTGAGGTGTGCGCCCCACTCCTTGGAGAGCAGCGTCGCGAGCGTCGTCTTCCCGACGCCAATGACGCCCTCGATGGCTACGTAGTTCTTCTTCGGCACCCGTCCTCCCGGGGTTCCCCATCGTGCTCGGGCGGTGGCCCGACCCGCTTCACATCCAAAGCCTCGTCCCCCAACTGCTCCAGCAGCGCAGCGACCGTCGCGCCGAGACCCGGCACGCCGAGCGTCGGCTCCAGCTCGGCCAGCGGGACCAGCGCGAACGCGCGCTGCGCCAGCCTCGGGTGCGGTACGATCAGCTCCTCCTCGTCGATGACGACGTCATCGTACAGGAGGATGTCGAGATCGAGCGTCCGCGGCCCCCACCGCTCGTACCGCACGCGGCCGCACCGTTCCTCGATACGCAACAGCGCGGCCAGCAGGTCGCGCGGCGCCATCTCCGTCTCGAGCTCGATGACCGCGTTGAGGAAGCGCTCCTGCTCGGTCACGCCCCACGGCGCCGTGTCGTAGACCGAGGACACGCGCGCAACGCGCGTCGCGTCCAGCGATTCGAGCTCGGCGAGCGCCGTCCGGAAGTTCCCGAGACGGTCGCCGACGTTGGCTCCCATACCGATCCATGCGGTCGCCATCAGCGCTCGTGCACCACCTCGATCTGGACGTGGTCGATCGACCCGGCGATCGGGACGCTCGGCTTCCTGATCCGGATCGTGACCTCGAGCGCGCTCTCGAACCTGTCGAGAATGTCGCGCGCGATCTTGTCCGCGAGCGCCTCCAGCAGATGGTACTTCTCGTTGACCACCTCGGACTCGACGAGACGGTAGACGGTCTCGTAGTTCACCGTCCTCTTCATGTCGTCCGAGGCGACCGCTTCCTCGAGATCCGCGAGGATCTCAACGTCGATCTCGAAGCGCTGTCCGAGCTCACGCTCGTTCGGGATCGCGCCGTGGTATCCGTACAGACGGATGTTCTCGAGCGATATCACGTACTGCGCCATGGTGCCCTCCTTGAGGCCCGAACGCTGTCCGGGCGCCTCAGTCGCAGGCTCCAGCAAGCGCGTCCAACCTACAGGATTCCGCTGATCCTGGCAACGGCTTCGGCGATCCGCTCCTCCGAGGCCGTCAGCGCCATCCGCACGTAGCCCTCCCCGGCCGGCCCGAACCCGGAGCCCGGGGTGACGACAACGTGGGCCTCGTTGAGAAGTCTTGTGGCGAACGAGCTCGAATCCTCGTCGGTCGGGACTCTCGACCAGATATAGAAGGTCGCGTGCGGGCTCGGCACGTTCCATCCGGCGTCGCGGAGTCCCTGGACGAGGACGTCCCGTCGTCGCCGGTAGATCGCCAGCTGCTCGTCGATCCGCGACTGCGGCAGATGAAGCGCCTCCTCGGCCGCTCGCTGAACAGCGGTGAAAACCCCCGAATCCATATTGCTCTTCACGGAAGCCAGGGCGTCCAGCACGTCGGCGTTACCGACCGCGAATCCGACGCGCCATCCGGTCATGTTGAAGGTCTTCGAGAGCGAGTGGAACTCGATGGCGACCCTGCGCGCGCCCTCCGCCTGGAGGATCGAGAGCCTCTCCCCTTCGAACAGCACCTCGGCGTACGCTGCGTCGTTGACGACCACGAAGTCGTGCTCGGCCGCCATGTTGACGGCGAGCTGGAAGAGCTCGGCGTCCGCCGGCGCGCCGGTCGGGTTGTTCGGATAGTTGAGGAACATCAGCTGCGCGTCCTCCATCGACGCGCGCGGGAGACCGTCGAAGTCCGGCTTGAAGCCCAGCTCGGGTTCGAGCCGGACGTGCTTGACCTCACCTCCGGCGAGCCACGAGGCGGCCTGATAGACCGGGTAGCCCGGGTCGGGAACAAGCGCCAGACGTCCCGGGTCGACGAGTGCCAGCGGCAGATGTCCCAGTCCCTCCTTGGTCCCGATGAGCGTCAGCACCTCGCGGACGGGGTCGAGCTCGACGCCGTACCGCTCCAGATACCAGCGCGCGAAGAGGTCCCGCAGTGATGCGTCGCCCCGCTGCGTCGGGTACCTGTGGGTCTTCGGGTCGAGACACGCATCGCGGAGAGACTCCACGACCTCGGGGAAGGTCGGCAGGTCCGGGTCCCCGATGCCGAGGTCAACGAGGTCTGCGCCGGCATCGCGCAGACCTCGTTTCTGACGATCGATCTCAACGAACAGGTACGGCGGGAGCATCCCCAGCCGCTTGGAGGCTACCGTCATGGCTGAACGGCCTCCGCCGGTTCGTTGATATCGGACTTCACGGTGCCTACGAGAAGCTCCCAGAAGTCGTTGATGTAGATGTACAGTCCCTGACTCCCACCGTCGTCGTAGACGATCATGTCGCCGTTCGTGGGACTCGACGGGATCGCGCCGGTCGGCTCGAGGTGGAGCACATCGATGATGTTCACGACGCCCTCCGGGTCGATCCGCATCCGGACCGTGTCGCCCGCGGCGAAGTGCATCGGGGTATCGCCCTTGGCCTGGAGCATCAGACCGGTGGCCTGGTTCCCCGACGAAATGCGTCCGAGCCCGGCGAGCGCGACGCCGGCCGTGCTGCCGGATGCCGTCGGACCGTGCTTGGACATCTTGAGATCGTCGTTGGCGCCACCGTTCGTCAGACCGATGAACTCGACGGACCCGGGGTCGGTCGTCGCCTGGAAGACGATGTCCTCAGAACCCGATGTGACGACGTGGAGGGGATACGCCGGGGCCGCTGTGCCGATGCCGACGTTGCCGGAAACGGCCGGGTAGACGTCGTCGCCATCCACCGTCCAGTCACCGTCGTCGCTCGCGGGGAGCTCCTCCCACATGCCGACACCACTGCCGTCGGAGGTCAGAACATAGCCGTCGGACGCCCCGCCGACCATGGAGAAACCGTCGACGTTGACGGCTCCGCTGACATCGAGCTTCGCCTCCGGGCTGGTCGTGCCGACTCCGACGAAGCCGGTCGTATCGATGAAGACGGCGGTCGCGCCGGCCCGGAGCCAGAGTGTCCCGTTGGGTCGGTTGTTGAAGACGGCCATCCGTCCCGCATACGCTCCGTGGTCATCATCGTAGAGCGCAATGCCCGCCACCGAGCCGTCCTCGTTGACGAAGGAGAGCCGCTCCGCCGAGGCGGAACCGGTGTCCGTGTTCTCGATCGTGATGCCGGTTATGCCGTTCTGGTCGCTCTTGACGTGCAGCTCGTCGTCCGGCGCCGTTCCGATACCGACCTCGCCGGTCGCCCGGTAGATATCCGGACCGGCCTCCGTCCACAGCATGGCGCCCCCGCCTCCGCCTGTGAAAGACGTGTCTGCGCTGGCGGCGTGGAGCGCGGCCGGGACCGACGCGAGCTTCATCCGGGACGACAACACCTCTCCCTCAACGCGAAGGTCGAGGTAGTAGGAGCTCCCGTAGAAGTTCGGGAGCGGCGTCACTGAGCCGAGTTCGATGTTGAACCATCCTTCCGCCACCGGGACACCGATATGGTTCTCCGGTCCCCAGAGCGCGGTCCCACCGACAGGGGTCGTGTAGAGACGAGCGATGATGTCAACGGTACCCTCGATGGGCTCACCCGTCGTGACATCGGCGAGGAACCCCTGGTACCAGACGGTGGCAGGCACGTCGCGGGACTCGTCTGCCATCGACGATGCGGCGCCCAGAAGCAGCACGAACAGCACGAGAACAGCGATCGACCGGCGCATGACACCCCCCTCAGCTGGAGACTGCTGCGAGCAAGGACCTTCTGCGCGCACTCTACCGCCGCCGGGCCATCCTGTCAAGGAAAGCGAAAAGGGGGACGAAGCGACCGTCTGAACGGCTGCTCGTCCCCCTGTCACACGCACGCTGCCCGTGAAGCGCGAACCGGCGGCTACTTCAGGAGCGTGATCTTGCGCGTCTCCGTGAAGCGGCCCGCGACCATCCTGGCGAAGTAGACGCCGGACGGAAGCCCGGTCGCGAGGAGCACGGTCTGATGGAACCCGGGCTCCATCTCCCCGTCCACGAGCGTCCGGACGACCCGGCCGTTGACGTCGTAGAGGATGATACTCACGTCCGACTCCGTCGGAAGTGAGAACGCGAACGTTGTCACGGGATTGAACGGATTGGGGTAGTTCTGCCCAAGCGAGAAGCTCTTGGGAAAGTCATCCTCGCCGACGCCGGTGAGAATCCACCCCGGCTGGTACCAGAAGCCGATCTCGCCGATGTAGCTCCCGCCGGACGCGATCCCGATGGCGGGCTGGCCCACGGTCCCGATGACCGAGTATGAGCCGCCGGACGCCGCCCCGCCGCCTGATCCGATGACGCTCTGCGAGATGACATAGTCCGCGAGCGCCGGGGTCGCAACAACGAGCAGGATGAGCAGTACCGCCATCATAGCAGAGCGCCTCATACCTTCCCCCTTGCCTCGGGCCGGGTGGCCGTTACGTCTGGGATAGCTGATGTGAACTCACTCAATGTTATCACATTTCGCTGAGTTCGTCAACCATGAGTGGATGACCCGGCTCCCCTCTCCTGTCCCAACGCACGGCGCGCGGCCGCCCGGCTAGTCCGGGTAGTACACGGCCGTCATCTGCGCGTTGTTGAACTGATCGCTCGCGTCCCCACCGCTCCCCATCCTCCCCACAAGGTAGTAGGTGTAGGTACCCTCGGTGTAGACCGGGTGCGCCGAGTGGATGCTGAACGACCGATAGACCGGGCCGATCGGCTCGGTTGGCAGCACCCAGTGGGACATCAGCGTCGCGCTCTCACCGATGGACGACGGGCTCTCCGAGTGGTTCAGCATGAGGTGGTCGGAGACGGAGTTATTCGCGTGGTTGATCGTCACGCGGACCGTCGACGTGCAGATGATGTATCCGGCCCCCGGAACCGTCAGGGTGACCTCCGTGTCGTCGAACTGCGTGACGCTCGAGCCGATGGTCGTCGGCGTCGTCTCGCTGTGAACCTCGACGAGCGCAGTGCCTCCCCCGGCGGCCGGTGCCTGCCAGGTGCCGATACCCGCCGCGTCGGCCGTCAGGACGTGCCCGGCCGTCGGCGACGCCGTCAGCTTGAACCCCGTCATCTCCGCGGTCCCGTTGACGTCCAGCTTCGAGGCCGGCGAGCTGACGCCGATGCCCACGTTGCCCGTGCTGTCGATCATCACCGACGAGTAGGCGTCAGGCTTGAACTGGATCCGACCCTGGGGCCGGCTGTTCGCGATGACCATGGTGGACGCATACGACGAGTGGTCGTTGTCGTAGCAGGCAATGTACGCCACCGTGCCGTCCTCGTTCTTGAAGTTCAAGCGCTCCGCCGAGTTCGCGCCCGTGTCCTCGTTCTCGATCGTGATGGTGGCCGACGAGTTGGCGTTGTCGACGATGTGGAGCGGATACGTCGGCGTCGCGGTCCCGATGCCGACATCTCCGGAGGCGCGATACACGTCGGAGCCGGACACCGTCCAGTCTCCGTCGCCGGAGTCGGCCGCGGCCGACCGAAGCGCCATCGGAACGCTGGCCAGCTTCTGTCGCGGCTCGAGCGGCTCGCCGGCGACGGTCAGTTCCAGATAGTACGGAGGGTCCATGAACGCGATGAGCGGCTGCGACGAGCCCAGCTCGATGTGGAACCACCCTTCGGCGACCACGGTCCCCGCATGGGTCTCGGTCCCCCAGAGCATCGTGCCGCCGGCGAGCTGGTCGTAGATCGACGCCACGACGGTAACGCTGCCGTTGATCGGGTCGCCGGTATCGACGTCAGCGAGGAACCCCTGGTACCAGATCGTGTGCGCGACGTCCCGGCTTTCGTTCTCCGCCTGAGCCGGGATACACAGAACGGCCGCGAGCGCGACCGTCACAACCACCACCATCGCAGACTTCGACATCGACGCCTCCCGTCCAGAGGAACACGAGTCCGCCCCTTCGCTTCCGACCACCGCACAGTAGTTGCGTCTCCGTGCGGGTGTCAAGAACGAATGGACGGCCTTGCGGAGGGGAGCGTTCCCCGGCTTCGCCGGGGTCCTCGCGGAGGTCGGGTGGGACCGCTGGACCGGCGAGCGCTCTACGGACGGGCCCGCTTGAGGCGCTCCAGGATCTCGAATGGGATGTCGAGCTCGCCAACCTCGATCTGGGGCTTGTTCGACCCGTGGAAGTCGGTGCCGCCGGTCATCAGCACCCCGCGCTCAGACGCGATGGAGGCGTAGTGCGCGATGAGCTCGTCTCGCTCGTCGGGCGTGATGAGCGAGCCGGTCTTGTCGTGGAAGGGGCGGTTCTTGTCGTAGGTGTAGTAGACCTCGATGCCGCGCACGCCGGCGTCGAGACAGTGGCCGATGGCCGTGTCCACGTTGCGGTCGAGCAGCTCGCGATGCTTCGTGAAGGTCTCGTTGTACGCGCCCGGATGAGCGATCGACGAGACGCCGCCGGCGCGTTCGATGAGGTCGACCGTCGCCTCGAGGGTGAGGCTGAAGTCGCGCGTCACGTGCCAGTCGCCTCCGAACGAGGTGTTGTCGAAGAAGACCTCGGCGCGAAGCTCCGGGTAGCGCTCCCGGAGAACCTTCCAGATGTGCGGGCGCCGGACGGTGTCCCCGGCCGCGACCGCAAGCACCTCCCCGCTCTCGATCTCGTACCCGTTCTGCGCCAGCACTGCGAGCTGCGTGAAGAGCTTGTCGTTCTTCGCCTTCTGGAGCAGCTCGAGCGCCTCGACGAGCTCCGGGTGCTCCGGGTCGACGAAGTACCCGAGGATGTCGATCTCGACGAGATGGCGGGACGGGTCGTGCGCGATGCCGATCTCAACTCCGGGAACGACCTCGATGCCAAGCTCGGCTCCCGCGGCGAGCCCCTCACGGACGCCGCCGATCGTATCGTGGTCCGTGATGGCGATCGCGGAGAGCCCGATCCCCTTCGCGCGGGCCACGAGTTCGGTCGGTGTCAGCGTGCCGTCGGAAGCTGTCGTGTGGAGATGGAGGTCGATACGACGGTCCACGGGCTACACCTCGATCCCGAAGAGGCCCTTGAAGGCGAACCCGACCGCGACCGACGCGATGAAGAAGATCCACAGCCAGTGGAAGGTGATCCCGAAGAGGAGCCCCTGCTTCTCGCCGTAGTGAATCTCGACGCTCCGCACGATCGAGTCGCGGGCGATCGGGGGCTCGGCCGGATACAGGAAGGCGCTCCAGGTCCCGGCCCGGGGCTTGATCGATGCGAACCGGACCGTCCCGAGGTCCTCCCCGGCCACGACGGTCTTCTCGATCCGTCCCGCGGGGGTGACGATGCCGATGGCGCGGGTCCCGCACCGGTCGGCGCGGAGCTGCCACTCGATCTCCCCGGTCGCGTTGATGCGCAGGGGCGGCGAGACGACGCTCAGTCCGTAGGGGGCCTCGAGCGTGACATCCGCCTCGGTCGCGCGGACGCCATCTGCGAGAGCGACCGTGACCACAACGGTCTCCCCCGGTCGCATCGGCTCGTGCGCGTAACGGATCCCGAGCTGGACCATGATGAAGAGCACCGGGACGATCAGGAAGATGATCGGCCGGAGCGAGTGCCTCAGGTACTGGATGTTGTACCGGATGACGTTCCCGATGGCGCGGAACATGACGATCGGCGAGTTGCGGAAGATCCACATCTCCATGATGTAGGCCTTGAGCTTGTCCTTCGTCGCCGCGATCATCTTCTGGTTCGACGTCTTCCCGAAGATCCAGAGCATCACGACACCCGTCACCGCCGACACGACCAGCAGCCCGACGATGGGGTGCAGTCGCGCGAACGGCGCGAGAAGGATGTCAAAGCCTCGAGTGATCGCCTTGAGTACCGGCCACATGTGTCAGTCGCTCCAGTGGTGCAACGGTTCGGGATACGATGTGCAGCGGGGCTGCACTTCGCAGCTGCGCTACGAGATGGAACCGGGCCTCCACGTCCTGAACGGCGTCAGGATATGTAGCCCAGCCCCTTCAGCTTCTCCTTGATGTCCTCGTCCGAATCCGACTCCTCGAGCTGCGCGATCTCCTTCTCGAGCGCGTGGACGACGAACTCCTCGACCGACGAATAGCCTGCCATTTCCGAGTACTTCTTGATCTTGTCGAGAAGCTCCTTGCCGATCTTGACGCTGCCGCCGCCACCGAACATCATGTCCTCCTTCAGAGGCGCCGTGAACCGGCGCCGATGGTGCTATTCGAAGACCGACCGCCCCACCATCCAGCTCCGCTTCTCGATCCCGAACTCGCCGAGGATCGTCGGAGCCATATCGTAGAGCGATGGCATCTCATGCGTGATCGGCCGGTTCGTGAACAGCACACCCGGCACGTGATGGTAGTCCGCGCAGTGGTCGCCCGACCATTTCTTGAGGTTGTCGGTGATGACCTCGGGAGGGACCTGACCGCCCGCCGTCGCGTCGGACCCGCGATACCCGCGACCGTACCCGACCACGATGTTCGGCGCGGTCTCGGCGTACGGACCGTGATAGGTCTCCCCGGCCTTGTACGCCTTGATAACGACCCGGCTGTCGTTCTTCGGGTCGCGAACCGTCTCGAGCTTCGCGGCGATCTCGTCCACGAGCTCCTGCGTTTCCTCCGGACCGACGATGCCCTGCGCCCAACGACCCCGCTCGTTGACGTAGAGCCCGTTGATCCCCATGCCGAACGCGCGCGTGCGGCCCCAGTCGACGCCGATGAGCCAGTCGACCCGGTCCGGCGTCACGCCGTCGCGAAGGACCAGGTACCCCTCGTCGTACAGCCACCGATTGAGATGGAACTCCCGGTACCACGGCGCGAACCCGTGGTCCGACAGGACGATAAGCGACGTGTTGTCGTCGAGCTGCGCGAGGATCTCGGCGAGAATGCCGTCGAACTTCACGTAGAGGTTCGTCAGGTAATCCGCGAACGCCGCGTCCTCCAGCGGGTCGTACGCCGGATGTCCCGGGTCCATGCACCGCCACATCGCGTGCGACGACTGGTCCAGCGAACCGAAGTAGAAGTAGAGCAGCCCCTCATCGAAGCGGTCGAACTCGTGCCAGAACGCCCTGAGGCGCTCATCGAACACGATCCCCGACTGCTTCGTGAATTCCTCGTTCCCGAAGACGCCGCACTCGAGCGCCTTGGTATCCTCGGGCATGTTCTGCGTGTAGAAGTACCCGAGCGCATCCGTCAGTTCAGCGCCGTATTCGGGCGGATCGGTGATCGGGAGCACCTGGTTCGCCGGGTTGATCTGCACCGGCGTGACGTAGAGCTCGAATTCCGGATGCGTCTGCTTGAGATAGAACCGCGCGATGCCGCTGACGGTCACCGCCATCGGGACCATCTCGAAGTCGACCTCGACCCAGTCGCTGAAGTCGCCTTCCGTGAGAATGACCTCCTGATCACCGAGCACGAGCTTGGCGACCGGATTCTCCGGGTCGACGTAGACGGTGAAGTCGACCGAGACCTTCCGATCGTTGTAGGCCACCGAGACACCGGTGCGATCCTCGATCTTCTCGTAGTCCTTGAAGTCGTTCGGCGGACCGTAGAGCTTCGCGTCGACAACGCCGTCGACGACGCGCACCGGATAGACGTAGCCGCCCGAGACGTCGCTCGAACCGGGCCACGGGTCGGTCGTGTAGAACGAGAACGTCCCGTACGTCCCGAGAATGTCCGGCGTCCCCATCCCGGAGATGCTCCGCGTCGTTCCGGTCTCGCTCGGGACCGGCGGGAAGTTCGACGGGATCTTGTAGATGGTGCACGGCACGCCGGCCGCCTCGAGCACCTGCCAGAACGCGACCCCGCGCCGGAGGTTGAGCGTGCCGCCGCCCGCCAGCGGGAAGACGTAGTCGGTGAACGGGACCGCGAGCCGGTTGGCGACGGGGATGAACCCGAGGACCTTCGCGCGCTCGGGCGCGTTCTGCACCATCGAGGTCGAGAGGTACGGCATGTACGTCTCGGTGTCGACGTGGACGAAGTCGTAGATGCCGTGACCGCCCGGGTCGGCGCCCGTGATGAAGTTCGACCACGCCACCGGACTCTGCGGCGGAATACTCGAGAGCAGCGGACGGAACCCGCCCCCCTCGGCGAGCCGCGCGAACGTCGGTAGCCTGCCCTCGTCGAGCAGACGCTGTGTCAGCATCCAGTCCATTCCGTCAATACCGACAACGAGCACCTTCTTCTCACCCGAGTCGACCGCCTCGCGCATCGCCGGATCGAGTTCGACGTAGCCGAGCGACGCCAGCGCAGCCTCGTCCTCCGGCGTGAGCCCGGACTCCTCGGGAGCGTCCGCCGAGCATCCGGCCAGCCAGAGCGCGCCGGCCAGAAGCACGGCCGTCGCGAGCAGAACCTGCGCCGGATGGCGCCGGATCGATATCGTGTTACGCATCAGCAGCACCTCCCCCGTCATCCTCCCTGCTCGCCCCCGCGCGACGGAAGATCGAACGGCCCTGCATATACCTGGGAACCTTGACCCCGAAGAGCTCGAGGATCGAGGGCCCGATGTCGATGAGACCCGGCTTATCCGCCTCGACCTTCCGGTTCGAGAAGAGAATGCCGGGGACCAGCTTGTAGTCGATGCAGTGGTCGCCGCTCCAGGACTTGACGTTGTCCTCGATGACCTCGGCGCTCGCCTTGCCGACGGCGCCGTCCCACGAAGCGCGGTAGCCCACGTTGTACCCGATGAGCAGGTCGGGCGCGTTCGCGGCGTACGGCCCGTTCATCATCTCGGTGGTGTTGTAAACCGACGTGATCGCGGTCTCGCCCGTCCCCGGGTCCTTCATCCCGGTGAGCTTCCCCGCGATCTCGCGCTTGAGCGCGTCGTACTCGTCCTTCGACAGGACGCCCTGCGACTCGCGGCCCTTGCGGTTGAGGTAGACGCCGGAGAGCCCGAGCTGATACGCGCGCGTCTTCAACCAGTCGACGTTCTCGAGGTACTCCCCGATCACGCTGTCGCCGCCCGGCGTGGCGCCGCAGTACCCGCCCAGGCTGCAGGTCTCGCCGTCATGCGATGACTCCTTCGCGACGGCGTCGGTTCCGTCCGGCTCGCCTTCGGCGCGCGGGTCGCCTGCGGCGCCCTTGGGGACCATGTACCCGTTCTCGAGGAACCAGGTGTTGAGGTTGACGCCGCGCTTGAACTGCTTGAACCCATGGTCACTGATCACGAGGAGAAGCGTCGAGTCGTCAACGTGCTCCATCGTGCGCTCGAGCAGCCCGTCCATCCTGACGTAGAGTTCCTCGATGGCCCGGGCGTGCTCCTCGGTGTCCTTGTCACGGTTCGACGGGTTGTCCGGGTCGAGATAGCGCATGAACATGTGCTGGATGCGGTCGGTCGCGTCGAACACACAGACCGTCACGCCGTCGCGGTTCTTCCGGAGCGAGTTCATGAACATCTCTTCCCGCTCGTCGTTGATCAGCCAGGTCTGCTCAAGGAACGCCCGCTCGTCGATCATGCGCTCGTTGAGGGCCCACGTATCCTCGGCCAGCCCGAGCGTCGCGTACGGCCCCTGGAGCTTCGCGAGGTACTGCGAGAACATCGACGGGTACGAGATCGGCATCGCCGGACTTGACGGGTCGAGGTTGATCGGCGTGACGTAGAGCTCGAAGTGCGGCGTGAACGAGTTGATGTAGACCCGGACGATGCCCTTGACCTTGACCCCGAGCCCCGCGTTGAACTCGACCGTGATCCAGTCGGAGTACTCCCTGAGACCGAGGTCGAACTCCGTATCACCGAACGTGAACGAGGCGCGCTCCGCCGAGTCGTCGATCTCCGCGAGCCACGGAACGGTCATCTCCTGCGGGTTCTCCGTGAACGGGCTCGGCGGACCCGGGAGCTCACCGATGACGGTGTTCCCCTTCCGCTCGAGCTGGAGCAGCGTCCCGCCGGTGTAGCTCCCGGCGCGCGCGGCGTCGGTCGTGAACATCGTGAAGCTGCCCTGGGTGCCCCTCAGATCCGGGACGCACATGGCGGAGAGCTGCACACCGTTCTTGAGCTTCTCGGGCGGGAACGTGATGGGCACGCGGAGGATGTGACACGGGACGTAGCAGTCGTCGAGCACGGCCCAGAACGGCCGGCTCTTCCGCATCAGGCGGATCGACGGCTTGCCGACCGGGAGGCGGTACCGTCCGAGCTTGATCGTCCGCTCCGGGTTCGAGATCCGCGTGGAACTCAGGATCGGCAGATACGACCGCACGTCGCGGTCGAGGAAGTCGAAGATGTTGTGGCGCGACGCGTCGACACCCGTCGCGAAGGTCGACCAGGCGACCGGGGACATCGAGGGACACGCGGTCTGGAGCGGCAAGAAGCTTCCGGTCTCCGCGAGCCTCTTGAAGTTGGGGAGCTTGCCCTCGTCCATGAAGCGCTTCGCGAGCACCGGGTCGAGCCCGTCGAGACCGAGCACGATGGCCCGCTTGATCTCGCTCTTGCCCTTCACGCGGCGGACGCGGACGGCGCGAACGAGCGCGCGGAACGGCCACGAGATGAGCGAGCCGAGCGCCAGGAAGACGGTCACGAACACGATGCCGAGCGAACCCACCACGGCGAACCCGGCGCCGGGCCCCACATAGGCGTGGGCCGTCGCGGGATGCGCAAGAGCCGCGGCGAGCGCGGCCAACGCGATGAACGAGCGTGTCCTGGACGTACGCATGCGTCTCCTGACAGGTGAACGGGCGTGACCATCCATACTATCCAGAACCCCGTGGCGATTCAAGTGCTGACCCACAGGGAGGATGAGTCTTCCCCCGTCGGCGTTCGCTCCTCTATACTAAGACAGCTCCCGGGCCCGCGGGATTCCGTGAACCGGGAAGTCAGTGCACGAACCGGGCCGAGCCGATCCTTGAACGTGAGGCGCTCTCAATGACGGGCATCATCTTCAACGTCCAGCGATACTCGGTCCACGACGGTCCCGGGATCCGCACGACCGCGTTTCTCAAGGGATGCCCGCTGACCTGCTCCTGGTGCCACAACCCCGAGGGCGTCGCGGCCGCACCGGAGATCCTCCTGCTCGCGGATCGCTGTGTCGGATGCCTCGCATGCGTCGAGGCCTGCCCGCAGCCGTCGATCGAGCGGGGCGACGGTCGAGCGTGGACGAACCGGGCCGTCTGCCAGGTCTGCGGCCGATGTGTCGCGGCCTGCGTCCGCGGCGCGCGGAAGCTGGTCGGGCGCGAGGTGACTGCCGACGACCTGGTGGTCGAGCTCGAGCGCGACCGTCCCTTCTTCGAGCAGTCGGGTGGCGGCGTGACGCTCTCCGGCGGCGAGCCGCTGATGCAGGGCGAGTTCGCACTCGCCGTCCTCGGGGCGTGTCGCGACCGCGGTCTCCATACGGCGCTCGACACCAGCGGTGCCGCGCCATCCGACGTGGCGTCCCGTGCCGCGAGACTCGCAGACCTCGTGCTGTTCGATCTCAAGCTCCTCGATGCGGGCCGTCATCGCGACGCCGTCGGCACCGAGCTCGAGCCGATCCTCGCGAATCTGCGAGCCATGGACGAAGACGGGGTCGAACTCTGGGTCCGGTTCCCGCTCATCCCGGGCGCGACCGACGACGAGGCCAATGTCACCGCGCTCGCCGAGACCGTCCTGTCGCTCAGGAACACGCGGCGCGTCCACGTTCTCCCCTTCCACCGGACGGCCACCGACAAGTATGCTCGACTCGAGCGGTCCTGGTGTTACGACGGCGGGCCTGGCGCATCAGAAGCGCGCGGCCGATCGGTCGTGGAGTACCTCTGCGACCGGAACCTGGACGCAAGGCTCGGAGGGTAGCGTGATGACCGACAGAGTATGGAGACTCCGAGAGGCGACGCTCGCCGCGCGTCCATCCATCTCGCCCGAACGCGCCGTGCTCCTGACCGCGTTCTACCGCGAGCATCTCGGAGCTCACCCGACGCCGGTGCTGCGGGCGATGGCGTTTCGCCACCTCTGCGAACACAAGACCATCTATCTCGGCGACGACGAACTCATCGTCGGGGAGCGCGGGCCCGAGCCGGCCGCCGTTCCGACCTACCCCGAGCTGACCTGTCACAGCGTCGACGACCTCCGCATCCTCGACTCGCGCGAGAAGACGAGCTACGCCGTCGCGCCAGACACCATCGATCTGTATGAACGCGACATCATCCCCTACTGGCGTGGTCGCAGCCTCCGCGACCGGCTCTTCGATCTGCTGCCGCCCGAGTGGCACGCGACCTACGCCGCCGGCATCTTCACCGAGTTCATGGAGCAGCGGGCGCCCGGACACACCGTCGCCGACGGGAAGCTCTACACGACCGGGATGCTCGACCTCAGACAGCGCATCGCCGAGCGGCTCGACGAGTTCGAGTCGCGCCCGGCCGAGACCCGAGGAGTGCGCAACGGCTCCTGCTCGGACGAGGACGCCGGCGCCGCGCTCCGCGAGCACCAGGCCGACCAGCTTGCCGCGATGGATATCGCCGCCGACGCGGTCATCCTCTTCGCGGAGCGGCACGCGGACCTCGCGGCTCGGATGGCAGCCGACGAGACCGACCCGGCACGGCGTGACGAGCTGCGCGAGATCGAGACCGTCTGTCGACGCGTTCCCGCGCACGCACCGCGCACGTTCCACGAGGCGCTCCAGACCTATTGGTTCGCGCACCTCGCCGTCGTCACCGAGCTCAACGGCTGGGACGCATTCAGCCCGGGCCATCTGGACCAGCACCTCCTGCCCTACTACGAGCGGGAGCTTGCGGCCGGCACGCTGACCCGCGAGCGCGCGAAGGAGCTGCTCCAGTGCTTCTTCGTCAAGTTCAACAACCACCCCGCGCCACCCAAGGTCGGCGTCACCGCGGCCGAGAGCGGCACCTACACCGACTTCGCCAACATCAACATCGCGGGCCTGCTCCGGGACGGGACGGACGGCTCGAACGAGGTGTCGTTCCTCCTGCTCGAGGTCATCGACGAGATGCACATCCTCCAGCCGAGCCAGAACATCCAGATCTCGGCGGAGACGCCCGACCGGTTCCTCAAGGATGCGGTGCGTCTCATCCGCAAGGGCTACGGCTACCCGTCGGTCTTCAACGCCGACCGCGTCGTGGACGAGCTGACGAGGCAGGGCAAGTCGGTCGAGGACGCGCGCGAGGGCGGAACGAGCGGGTGCGTCGAGGCGGGCGCCTTCGGCAAGGAGGCGTACATACTCACGGGGTACTTCAACCTGCCGAAGGTGCTCGAGCTGGCGCTGAACGACGGCGTCGACCCGCGGACCGGAACCCGTCTTGGACCACCGACGGGGGATCCGCGCTCGTTCGCGGACTTCGACGCGCTCTTCGCAGCGTTCGAGACGCAGATGAAGCACTTCCTCGACATCAAGCTCCGCGGCAACGACGTCATCGAGCGGTTCTACGCACGGGAGATGCCGGCGCCGTACCTGTCGCTCATCACCGACGACTGCATCGAACGCGGCCTTGACTACAACGAAGGCGGCGCGCGGTACAACACCTCATACGTCCAGGGCGTCGGGATCGGGACCATCACCGACAGCCTCGCCGCCCTTCGCCGGTACGGGTTCGGCGACGGCGGGAGCGGTGCGGACGACGGCATCGGCGAGGGCGACCGCCCGATGGACCGGTTCCTGACGGCGCTCGAGACGGACTTCGAGCACGACGCCGAGCTCCACGAGCTTGTCACGAACCGCTCCCCCAAGTGGGGCAACGACGACGATGAGGCCGACACGCTGATGCGCCGGGTCTTCGACGCGTACTTCGCGTCTGTCGACGGCCGTCCGAACCAGCGCGGCGGCACCTATCACATCGACATGCTCCCGACGACGTGTCACATCTACTTCGGGTCCGTCACCGGCGCGACGCCCGATGGGCGCCAGGCCGGGAGTCCGCTCTCGGAGGGCATCTCACCCGTTCAGGGCGCGGACCGGCTCGGACCGACGGCCGTGCTCCGCTCGGCCGCGAAGATGGACCACGGCCGCACCGGAGGGACGCTCCTCAACATGAAGTTCGCACCGGACGCGCTCTGCGAGGAGCGGGACCTCGACAACCTCACGGATCTCATCCGCACCTACTTCACGCTCGGCGGCCACCACATCCAGTTCAATGTCGTCAGCGCCGAGACCCTGCGCGATGCACAGCTTCACCCGGAGGCGCACCGTGATCTCATCGTGCGCGTTGCCGGCTACAGCGACTACTTCTGCGACCTGTCGCGTGAGCTCCAGGACGAGATCATCTCGCGCACCGAGCAGAGACCGGCCTGACCATGACGACCACCGCGCGCGACCAGCGCTCTCTCGTCATCTCCGAATCGCTCCTCCTTCTGACCGCGGCCATCTGGGGATTCGCGTTCGTCTTCCAGCGGACCGCGATGGACCACATCGGCCCGTTCACCTTCAACGCCCTCCGCTTCGCCATCGGCGCCCTCGTGATGCTCGGCATCGTGAGTGTGCGGGACCGCCGCGCGTCGGCCCGGCCGGATGTGCCGGCTGTCGCGCCCTCGCCCGGCTGGTCATGGCAGACGCTGCGGTGGGGACTCGCTGCCGGCATCCTCGTGTTCGGCGGCGCCACGCTTCAGCAGGTGGGGCTGGTCTACACGACCGCGGGCAAGGCGGGGTTCATCACGGGGCTCTACATCGTCTTCGTGCCGCTCCTCGGTATCTTCTGGAAGCACCGTCCCGGCGGCGGTGTCTGGTTCGGCGCCGCCCTCGCCGTGATCGGTCTCTTCCTGCTCAGCGTCACCGAGCGGTTCACGATCGGACTCGGCGACACGCTCGTGCTCATCGGCGCGTTCTTCTGGGCCGGTCACGTCATCTACGCGGCGTGGGTGACCAGGATGATGAGCGTGCCGCGGTTGGCATGCATCCAGTTCGCGACCTGCTCGCTCCTGAGCTTCGCCGTCGCAGGGGCCACCGAGGAGTTCGTGGCGCCGGACATCTTGACCGCGGGAGCCTCGATCCTCTACGGCGGGTTCGTCTCGGTGGGCATCGCCTACACGCTCCAGCTCGTCGGCCAACGAAGAACGCCCCCCGCCCATGCGGCCATCATCATGGGTCAGGAGGCGGTCTTCGCGGCGCTCGGCGGCTGGCTGTTCCTCTCGGAGTACCTCTCGACGCGCGCGCTCGTTGGCTGCGCGCTCATGCTCGGAGGCGCCATCCTCGCGCAGCTGAGCGCACGCTCGTGCCGCGGGCGCCGCAACCGAAGCTGATGCTACATCCTCCCCCGGCTCGCCGACCGCGGACTGACCCCGCCGCCGGCCACCTGCGCCAGATGCGCCTTCCGCTGCTCCGTCTGCAGGAACTCGCGATAGGTCTCTGAGCGCTCAACGAGTTCGTCGTGGCAGCCGTGGTCCGTCAGCTTCCCGTCGTCGAACACGAGGATGGTGTCGGCGCGTCGGATGGTCGCCAGTCGGTGCGAGACGACGAACGTGATGCGCCGATCCCCGCCGGCGTCGAGCCGCGACCAGAATCGATCCTCGTTCCGCGCGTCCAGCGCCGCCGTGCAGTCGTCGAGCAGGAGCACCTGCGGCTGCCCCGCGAGCGCCCGCGCGATCGCGATGCGTTGCTTCTGCCCGCCCGAGACGAGCGAGCCCTTCTGTCCGACTACCGTCTCAATGCCCGATGGCAGGGTCTTGAGATCGTCGTCCATCTGCGCAACCGAGAGACACTCCTCGACCCACGCTGCGTCACGGCTCTCACCGCTTCCACCGTCATCCTCGTCCGCAGCGCCTCCCGACGGCGCCTTCCTGCCAAAGAGCACGTTCTCGCCGATCGACTTCGAGAAGAGCAGCGCCTCCTGCGGAACGTACCCGACGAGTTTCCGGTACGACTCCCAGTCGCTCTCGGAGAGCGGCTTGCCGTTGATGAGGATGCGGCCGCCCTGCGCTCCGATGATCCCGGCGATGAGCTTGAGAACGGTCGACTTCCCACACGCAACCGGGCCGACGAGCGCCACCCGGTGCCCGGCGGTTATCGTGAAGCTCACATCATCGACGTTGCAACGGGATCCGTCGTAGGAGAACGACACCCCGTCGAACGCGATCTCGTCGATCCCGTCGAACGGCTCTCCCGACGGCCGGGGCTCGGTGACCGGGAACCCGCGGATCTCCTCGACGCGGTCGATCGACACGAACGCCTGTTGTCCCGTCATGAAGAGGAACGGGATGTCCATCATCGGATGGGTGAGCATGTCGAGGTAGACGTAGAACGCGAACAGCGTCCCGATGGAGAGCTCGCCCGATATGACGAGGAACCCTCCGTACGCAATGACAACCATCTGCCCGAGACGGCTCGCGAACTCATCGAGCGACCAGAGAATCGTCTGGAGCTTGACGAGTCCGTAGAGAATGTCGACACGCTCCTTGAGGATGCCGGCGAGACGACTCTCCTGCGCGTGCTCGGCGCTGAACGCCTTGACGATGCGGATGCCGGTGAAGGCCGACTCGAGGAGGTTGTTCGTCTTCGAGACCGACTTCTGCGACTCCTCCATGTAGAAGCGCATCCTGTGACGCAGCGTGTAGAAGACCCACATCATGATGGGCAGCGGTATGACCGCCAGGGCCGTGAGCTTCCAGCTCATGATGATCATCGCGCCGAGACAGAACAGAAGCTTCGAACTCGACTCGAGCGCCCGGAAGATGCCCGAGCAGCTGAACCACGCCACCTTTGGGAACTCGGCGATGTCATCGGTCAGGCGCGTCACGACGTCGCCGGTCCGGAACGTGTTGTTGAAGTGGTAGTCCTTCCTCATCAGGAACCCGAACACGTTGTCGCGGATGTCGCGCTCAAGTCTGGCGTTGACCATCGCCCGCGCCGCCGGATAGAGGCGCGAGACGAAGTGCGCTAACGCGATGGCGCCGAGCATCAGCATCACGTCCCTGATGCCCTCCGACTCCCCCCCGACCTCGAACATGCCGGAAACCTGGTCGATGACCCAGCGGAAGACAAGCGGATACGCCACGGCCACCGTCGTCGACAGGAGCGTGAAGAAGAGCATGAACACGAGGATGTGCCTGTGCGGTCGCCAGTACCGCCAGATCCACTGGACATGCTCCTTGAAGGAGAGCTTGGGCGCGTCGCGCTCTGTCGTGTTCTTCGTCTCAGACATTCCGATTCTCTGTCTCGTTGCCACGGTCCGTCGCGCTCTTCCGCGCGCGTCCCGCCTCGCTACTCGAGCACATGTGACGCGAACTGCAGGTCAAAGAGGTCGCGGTAGACGCCGCCCCTCGCGTAGAGCTCCTGGTGCGACCCCTCCTCGACGAGCCGACCCTCATGGAGCACGAGGATGCGGTCGACCTTGGTGATGGTCGCGAGCCGGTGCGCGACGATGATCGACGTCCTGCCCTCGAGCAGATGGTCGAGCGCGTCCTGAAGCCGCTGCTCGGTCACCGGGTCGACGGACGAGGTCGCCTCGTCGAGGATGAGGATGTCCGGGTCGTCCACAATGGCTCGCGCGAAGCAGAGCAGCTGTCGCTCCCCCATCGAGAGGTTCCCGCCGCCCTCGGAGAGCTCCGTGTCGTATCCCTGCGGCAGCCGTTCGACCATCGCGGTCGCCTGAACCGTCTCAAGCGCCCGGTCGAGCGACTCCTTCGGGATCTCGTCGCGGAGGACGCGCATGTTGTCCTCGAGCGTCCCCGGAAACAGGTGGATGTCCTGAAGCACCAGGCCGATGCGCCTGCGCCACTCCTGCTGCTGGTACTTCCGGATGTCGACGCCGTCCATCGTGATCTGCCCGTCGGTCGGCTCGTAGTACCGAAGCAGAGCGCTCGTCACCGAGGTCTTGCCGCCGCCCGAGAGCCCCACGAGCGCGATCTTCTCCCCTCGTCGGATCTTGAAGCTCATCCCGTCAAGCGCACGGGCGCCTCCGTCGTACGTCAGGCCCACGTCCTCGAACGCGATCTCACTCCACTCGCGCGGGATGTCGGCGGTCGCGTTCGGATCGTCCGGTGTTCTCGAGGGCGTGTCGAGGATCCCGAAGACACGATCGGCCGAGGCGAACGAGCGCTGGATGAAGTCGAGCTGCTCGCCGAACATCACGAGGGGCCAGAACAGACGCCGCGTGTACTCGATGAACATCACGAGCGTACCGACCGTCATCGCCACCCCGAACAGGTGTCGGGCCCCGACGTAGATGATGACCATGACCGCGATGATCTCGAACGACGTGAAGAACCCCCAGAACGCGTACTCGCGGAAGAAGACACGGACCTCTCTGGAGTACTTGTCTGCGTTTCGGCGCGCGAGGTCCATCTGTGCCATCTCGGTGTACCCGAAGATCTGGAGAATCGGTATGCCCTGCACGTACTCAGCAAGGAACCCGGATATGCGAGCGTAGAGCTTCCGGATTCTCCCGAACGCCCGACGGATGTACCGCAGGAAGAAGTACGTCGAGAACACGATCGGGCTCATGATGACGATGATGGTGAGTGTCACGCGCGCGTTCGCAGCGATCATCACGGCAAGCGTTCCACCGAGGAAAGCGATGTTGCGGAGAAGCGCGAGCGCGACATCCGAAAAGAGCGCGCGCAGCCGCTCGACGTCGCTCTCGACCCGCGCCATGAGCTTGCCCGGCGGATTCCGGTCGAAGTACGCCATCGAGAGCTGCATGATGTGGGCGAAGAGCTGAAGCCTGAGCTCAGCGATGATCGAAAGTCCGATCCGTGCGACGATGACGACCTGCACGTAGGCAGCTGCCATACCGAGCGCGAAGAGGGACGCATAGGCGATGCCCCGCCAGAGCACGCCGCCGCGGTCCCCCGCCGGGATGCTCACGTCGAGGACCTGTCTGATGAGGAGCGGTCCTGCGAGCATCGCCGCGACGGAAATCAGCAGGAGCACGGTCGCGATGCTCAGCTGCTTCACGTGCGGCCGGAACAGCGGCACGATCCGCGAAAGCATCGCCCTGAGCGGTAGCCGTCGGATCTCCTGCTCGTCGTCGAGTACGTCGTCATGCCACATGGTCGGTCTTTCGCTGCGGCCCTACGCACACAGCCGGGAACGGCTCCCGCCGGCCCGGCTTCCCTACAGAGCGTGTGAGTATAGCCTCCCTGCTCGTCTCCTGACAAGCAGAACTGACACGCGCTCGGCAACCGGCGTTGAAGGACGGCCACGTCCGCTCCATCCGAGGTGTCGCTGGACGGCCCGCGTCGCTCGTGATACCGTCGGCCGCGAGGCTTTCATCCAGGAGGGAACGTGCACGTGAATCACGACAGGATGCCCTGCGCGGCGAACTCGACACGGCGCATCCTTCCTACGCTGCTGGGGACCCTCACGATCATCGTCGTGGTGGCCTTTCTGAGCGTCGTTGGGTGCGCCGGAGACGGCGCCGAGACCGACACGCGGGGCGCGGCGGCGGATACCGTCGCCGAGAGCGACGGCGCGGGAGCCGCACAGAGCGGACTCCGGCGAGCCGCGTCTGCCGACCTGGGGCTTGGAGGACGAAACGACTCGAACGCGGGCGTGCCGGGCCGCTGGATCGAGAGGACCGTGACCGATGAGGAGCTGACGCCTGAGCAGCAGACGGAGATCAGGCGTCTTGAGTCGCTTGGCTACCTCGCCGGCTCGCGAAGCGCGCCGGGAGTCGGCGGCGTGACGGTTCACGACCGGGAACTCGCCGGAACAGGTCACAACTTCTACACATCGGGGCACTTCCCCGGCGCGCTCCTGATGGACATGAACGGGAGCATCCTGCACGAGTGGCGCTGCGAGTTCCTCACGGCGTTCCCAGATCGCGAGGACCTCGTCACGGAGGACCGCACGCATCGCTGGCGTCGGGCTCACCTCTACCCGAACGGCGACGTTCTGGCGATCTTCGAGGGCGCGGGGATCATCAAGATCGACAAGGACTCGAACGTTCTGTGGGCCGCCGATAACGGGGCGCATCACGATCTGGACGTCCATCCGGACGGACGCATCTTCGTGCTCACGCGTCGTGCGCACGTCGTCCCGGAGGTGAACAGACGCAGCCCGGTGCTGGAGGACTACGTCACGATCATGAGCAGCGATGGCAGAGAGCTGGACCGTGTGTCCGTCCTCGAGTCCTTCCTGAAGTCCGACTACGCGCGCGCGCTCATCGCACTCGACATGGAGCATCACGGGGACGTCACGCACACGAACACGGTGGAGATCCTCGACGGCAGGCTCGCCGATCGCATACCGGCATTCGAAGCCGACAACGTCCTCATCTGCCTCCGCCGAATCGACACCATCGCCGTGCTCGACCTCGAAGCCGGTCGCATCAGGTGGCTCATGGCCGGTCCGTGGCTCGGCCCTCATCAGCCGACCGTGCTCCCCAACGGGAACATCCTGATCTTCGACAACGGAGAGGAACTCGAGATCTCTCGAGTCGTCGAGTTCGACCCGGTCACCCAGGAGACCGTGTGGCAGTACGGTGGCGAACCCGAAGACGGCTTCTATTCAAAGACGTGTGGTTCGAACGCTCTGCTTGCCAACGGCAATATCCTCGTCACCGAGTCAGACGGTGGTCGCGCATTCGAGGTCACGCGCGACGGCACCATCGTCTGGGAGTACAGCAACCCGGCCCGCGCCGGCGATCGGGGTCAGTTCATCGCCGCGTTGTTCGAGATGGTGCGCCTCCCAGAGGACTTCCCGCTTGACTGGCTGGCGCCATGACGCCGTGAGCCCCCTCGGGAGGAGCGTCACCGACGAACACTGCTGTCATGCCAACGCGGCGGTCCGAACCATGTCCGGGCCGCCGCGCTGCCTTTCGTGATGCTGCTGGTGCTGGACCCCTCGATGGTGCCGGAGCCGCCGACCCTGCCGGGCGCCAGAGTGGCCCGAAGGCGCTGCGCCGCGACTGATTGAGCTCGGCGGCCACCGGCGTGTGAGCGCCTGCGCCTGTCGGCGCATCAGCGCGTACCGGGGGCACGTCCGGTGAAGCTGCTACGCGCGCTTGACGTTGTCGTCGGGCACGCGGTCTATGAGAAGGTGTCTCGGGTCGATGCCGACTCTCGCCGGCCTTCCGTCCACGACCACCTCGAGTCGGTTCTCGCCGCTTCGCAGCCGATGCTTCTCGAGATGAAGCGGAACCTCGCTGTCCCCTTCACCACCGTAGACACCGATCTCGATCCAATCGTTGTGTTCGATCTCCGTCTCGACGCCGCGTCCGTCGGCTCGCATCTTCCGAGACAACAGCTCGACCGCGACACGGTACCGACCGCCTTCGAGTTCCTCGACGTCGACGGCCTCCATCCGGTTGTCGTAGAGCGTGATGGTCTCGAGGTAGTCCTCGACAAGGTACTCGTAATCGGGCGGCGCGGCGTCCCGGATGCACTCGACAAGGTCGAGCGAGACCGGATACGGCGGACCAACGTACTTCGTCTCCTCCAGATAGGCCCTGAGCGCGCTGTTGAGAACGTCCTCGCCCAGATACTCCTTGAACGCGTACATCGCCAGCGTGCCCTTGTAGTAGTAGAGGTACGCCTGCTTGTCGACGCTCGCGAGCGTGTTCTCCTCACTCCGCTCTCGGCCACGCCCCTGGAGGTACCGGTCGAGTTCGTACCGGAGATACTCCTCCATCATGCCGGCATCCGCGTACTGTTCGGTGACCATGAACGCCGAATACTGCGCGAGGCTCTCCTCGACGAACCCCATCCCCTGCGCGAGCGCGGCGGCGACCTGATGGCCCCACCACTGGTGCGCGACCTCGTGCGCCGTGATGACCGAGACCATGTCGAGCGCGCCCTCCTCGCGGAGGTCGTCGACGAAGTGGATGCCCTCGGAGTACGGGATGATCGTGGCGAACGACTGCGCGAAGGTCCGGTAGCGCGGGAACTCGACGATGCGAAGCTCACGGTGCTGATACGGACCGTAGACCTCGGTGTAGTACTCGAGCGACCGCTTCACGGAGTCGAGCATCCGCCGGACGTTCCACACGTGCGGCGCGTGGTGGTAGACGGCGATCTCCACGCCGTTCCACGAGTCGGTGGCGACCTCGTACCGTCCTGACACGACCGGGAAGAAATGAAGAATAGGCGTGTCCATCCGGTAGTGGAAATAGCGTCGACCGTTCTCCACCCACTCGCGTTCGACGTAGCCGGACGTCATCGCGACCTGGTCGGAACTCGTCGAGAGCACGGCCTCGTAGGTGATCCAATCCGCGTCCATCGTGAACGTGTTATCACCCGCGAACGGATGATCGGGCGCAAGCATCCCCGGGCGCTCGCCCAGGCCGTACCGCTTCCGCTCGTGCTCGTCGTCGAGCTCCTGCTCGCGCGCGTACCCGATGAACGGGACGAGGTGACTGCTGTCGAGAAACGTCCCGTTCTCGACGACCCGCGTGTTCGAGTGCCCGTTGACGAACCCCGGGTTGGTGATGCTCGCGTCGTACGAGAGCGCGACGGTCTCACCCGGCTCGAGCGGGTCGGCCAGCGCGTACACGCCGAAGCACAGCTCCTCGTCCACGAGCTCCGGCGTGGCGCCGGCAAGCTCCACATCGTTGAGCCCGAGCCGCCAGTCGTTCGTGAGGTAGACCTCGTCGATGCGCTCGTCCGACTTGTTCTCGAGCACGAGGTCGCCACGCACGTCGACCCGCCGGTCTTCGGGATAGATGTCGACCTCGAGACGGACGTCCGTGATGCGCGGCTGCGGGACGCCGTCATAGATCTTGTAGAGCTCCTCGTACCGCGCGGTCCGCTCGTTGAGCGTCTTCGTGGTGACGAACTCATTGAGCACGCTCGTGTTGTAGTGGATCCAGGCCCCGGTGCCCGCGAACCCCAGCAGGAGCGCGACGGCGGTCGCCACGCGCGGACCGGTCAGCCGGCGGCGCGCTTCTCGCCATCGCAGACGCGGACGGAGGTCGGTCCCGCGCGGCCAGAAGAGCACCGACGCGAGCACCAGCAGACCCGCCACGAACCCCCAGTACAGCAGGTACCAGGCGAGCGGCTCGGCGAAGTGACCGTACCCGTTCATGTCCGAGAGCCGGTAGGACGGCGTCTCGCCGTAGAGCAGCATGTTGTGCTCGAACCCGACCGACCCGATGACCTCCTGGATGATGAAGAAAGCGATCATCGCGCCGTACCCGACGAGGCGGCTGTTGGTGAGCGCCTGAAGCGACATCGCCAGCCCGCTGACGAGGAACCACGCGGCCATCTGCATCAGGAAGATCCCGCGGACGTAGAGCCCGAGTTCGAGATCGAAGTACCCGCGTGACAGCTGATAGAGGATGGTCGTCACGACCGCGACGACGAGCGCGATGAACTGCACGGCGGTCAGCGCCGCGAGCTTCGACGCCATCGGCATCCAGTCCGGTGTCGGCAGCGCCCCCGTGATCTCGTGCATCGAGAAGCTCCGCTCGCGCCACACGAGGATGCCGGCGTAGACGATCAGGAAGATGAACAGGAAGATCGTGTAGGTGCCCTCGATCGTCGAGATCATCGACCGTGTCAGCGGGTAGTTCTTCGTCCCCTCGAACTCCGGAATGAGGCTCCCGAGCAGGTTGAAGACGGCGAACCCGATGATGATGGCGAACGGGACGCTCCTGAGGACGGTGCGCATCTCCACGCGCGTGGCGTACCACAGCTGGGCGAGCTGCGCCCTCGTCGTGAACGAGAGCGTCACGCCCGGAAGGCGGCTCGTCAGCTTCCGCGCTCCGCCGAACACGCGGTCCGGGAGGGGCCAGTTCGCAGCCCGGCCGCCCTCCGCCTCGCTCCTCCCGGCGGTGTCCGCCGCCGCGTTCGCGCCCCGCCGCCACATGCGCCGCGGCGCCCCTGTCTTCTCGTGCACGACCATCCGGAACCTCGACCACGTCAGAACGAGGAAGCCCACGCCGACGCCCGCCCAGAGCAGCCGGTTCATGATGAGACCCGCGTCGAACGGCGGCACCAGCGTGTTCCGCTCGACGACGGTCCAGTACTTGGTCGCCATGTCGAGCGACGCCTTCCCCAGCGGGTCGACCACGGTCGCGATGAAGGTCGAATCGAGGTCGCCCGTGAGCACCTTCGCGATCCCCCAGAGCGTCAGCAGGCCCATCACCGAGATGTATCCGAGCAGCACGCGCCGCGAGAGCGTCGAGACGCAGAACATGAGCGCGCCGGCGAAGAACAGGTTGGGTATGACATAGACCAACAGACCGTACAGGTACGGCATCGCGTTGAACGGCAGGATCCGCTCCGGGTCGAGCCACGGCATCATCGAACCGACCACGATGCCCAGCGCGGCGACCGAGACCGTGAAGGTGGCCGCGATCATGGAGCCCGCGAACCGGCCCATCAGGTACGAACCCTTCCTCACGGGCGTGGTGTAGAAGAACTCGGTCGTCCGGTACTCGTCATCCCGGTTGACGGCGGTGGCGACGAACCCGACCAGCGAGAAGAGCCCTAGCACCGAGAGCATCGCCAGCAGCCGCACGATCTCGTACGGCGAGTTGCGCGCCGCGTTGCCGATCTCCCCACCCATCTGCATGGAGTCCGAGACGATGGGACCGTAGGCCATCAGGAAGAACACGACCGCGAAGATGTAGACCGCCGGCTTCCGAAAGATGTAGTTCAGCTCGAACTTGAGGAAGTGGAGAAACATCCGTCACCTCCCCTGTCCGCGCGTGAGCCCGTCCGCGCCGGCGGCCGTGAGCTGACGTGCCCCGGATCCGTTCCCGGCGTTGCCGAGCGTCACGAAGTAGACGTCCTTGAGATCGGGATCGGCGCCGTCGAATGACGCATCGGGCTGCGTGTCGGCGAGCACGTGGACGACGTGCCTGCCGCGCCGGAGCCGGGTGGAGATGACGCTGTGGCGATCCGCGAGCACCGCCAGTTCATCGCGGTCGACGCTCTTCGTCCACACCTTCCCTCGGATCCCGTCGATGGCCACCTGCGGGTCGCCGGTGTGAAGCAGCCGTCCCTCGTCGATGATCGCCATCCGGTCGCAGACCTCGGCGACGTCCTCAACGATGTGCGTCGAGAGGATCACGATGACGTTCTCGCCGATGGCCGAGAGGAGATTGAGGAACCGCGTGCGCTCCTCCGGATCGAGACCGGCGGTCGGCTCATCGACAATGATCAGCTTCGGGTCGCCGATCAGGGCCTGCGCGATACCCAGACGCTGCTTCATCCCGCCCGAGAACGTGCCGAGCTTCCGTCGACGCTGTTCCCAGAGGTTGACGTGCTTGAGCGTGAACTCGACGATGGCGGACCGCTCGGAGGCCCGTGTGACGCCCTTGAGGGTCGCGATGTAGCCGAGGAAGGTCTCCGCGTTGACGTTCGGGTAGACTCCGAAGTCCTGAGGAAGATACCCGAGCACCGAGCGCACGGCGTGCTGGTTCTCGAGGATGTCGACGGCTCCGAGCCGGATGCTCCCAGTGTCCGGCTCCTGGAGCGTCGCAATGGTGCGCATCAGCGTGGTCTTGCCCGAGCCGTTGGGGCCGAGCAGACCGAACATGCCGTTGCCGATGGTCAGCGAGACGCCGTCGAGCGCTCGGACCCCGTTCGAGTAGGTCTTCGATACGTTCTCAATGGACAGCTGCATGGATGCCTCCCGTGTCGGTAGCAGTGGTCGTTCACCGCATAGGACACGGGAAACAGCGGGCGTGTTTCAGACCGATGCGCTCTCCGAAGCGCGCGCGCCGTGAGCCAGGAGGCCCACGGCACGTCGGTGCGGTGATGGCGGACCGGTCTCTACCCCACCGCGTCCATGATGATGCCGGCGAGCTGGGTGATCTCGAGTTCGCTCCCACCGTCCGGCGGCGAGCCGGCGGGCGGCGCATCGAGCGACCAGAAGAACGCATCGTCCCAGGTGTGCATGCCGGTGAGGTTGGTGCGACCGAAGAGGTCGGGTTCGCGCACGGTGTCCTTGAGGTCGTACCCGTGATGCCCGACCGGGATCAGATCGGGTGCGTTCCTCGTCTCGGGACCGGAGTAGACCGCGTCGCGCTCGAAGATGTGCTGGATGACCGGCTCACCGTCGTAGCTGAGCTTCGACAGTCCGTCTTGGATCTCGAACATGATGGACTTCGCCGACGCCTCGTCGACCCCGCCCTTCGGGAACCGGCCCGCGCGGTTGATGAAGATGCGGCCCGGCGCCATCGCGAACGCCTTCGTCCCCTCCGCGATGTCCTCGAGACTCATCGGCTCGTCCTTCTCGAAGACGAGGAAGCCGTTGTCGGCGAGCCAGCGGTTGACGCGGACCTCCTGCTTGATCCCGCAGAAGCCGTGGTCGGAGAGCATGTAGAAGCCCTCGCCCTCGCGGTCGCGACCGTTCTCCGCATCGAACTTCTCGAAGAGCTCGCCGATGAACGCGTCGACCTTCGTGTAGTGACCGACGGCCTGCTCGTGCCGCTCGTGCGACGGGTCCTCGAGCGCGGCCCACAGGTAGTGCATGAGCCGGTCGGTCCCGGTCACCACGACCTGCATGAAGTCCCAGTTCTCCTTCTCCCAGAAGTGGAGCGCCGCGCGCTTGCGCGTCATCAGGGTGTACTCGAGCTCCGTGAACAGGAAGTCGTGGTCCTCGCGCGCCCGCGCGGTGTCGACGTCGATCTTGTAGTTCATCCCCTCGAGGTCGGCGAGCACGTGGAGCGGCCAGACCGCCTTCTTCATGTTGAGCGCGACGAACCCCGAAACGAGCACACCCGGGATCTCGTGCGCCGGGTAGGTCGACGGCTGGTTGATGACGACCGAGCGCTTCTTCCGCTCCCCCATCCGCTCCCAGAAGGTCGGCGCCTTGAGATCCTTGAAGTTCGGGAACCGGATGTCGTAGCTGTCGGGCTTCGGGTCGACGAACCCGTAGATGCCGTGCGTCCCCGGGTTCGTGCCGGTCATGAAGGAGGGCCAGCTGACCGCCGAGATCTCGGGGAGCGTGACCTTCATCTGCGACAGGTGCCCGAGCGATGCGAGTCTGGCCATGTTGGGCATCGCGCCGTCGGCGATGTACTGCTGAAGGAGCGTGTACGGGACGCCGTCGAGGCCGATGACGAGCGTCCGCTTCTTCTTCCGTCCGAAGAGTCCCACCGTGCCTCCTGTGGTCCGGGTAGCGTGCTGTTGCGCCGATGATACAGGCGTTCCGGCGGACTGGCAAGCCGCGACGCCGGCCGGCCGCCACGCGGGCTCCTCCGGGGCGAAAACCCGGGACCCGCGAGGCGGCGCGTCTGCGCTCAGTCCCCTATCAGCCTCAGCCGGATTCCCGCTTGCCATACTGACCGCCTCCCAGTATTGTGACCGAGAGCGAACTACCAGGCCCTTGCGGGAGGTGCCCCATGCGTTCGAGTGGTATGACTGTCACGACCGTGCTCGTCCTGGCTTCCGTCCTGCTTCTCACTGCCCCGGCGTCATCAGCCCACCGGACGAACCACTACGTCCCCAGCATGTACCCGACCATCGACGCGGCGTTCGCGGTCGCCGTGGCGGGCGACACGGTCTACGTCTCACCCGGGACCTACTCCGAGTCGGGCCTCACGATGCCCGACGGCGTGACACTCCAGGCCGTCAACTGGGATCCCTACACGACCGTGATCGACGGTGGGTCGACGCGCGCGACCATCCTGAGCTGCTACAATATCATGGGAGCGACCGTGCGCGGGATCGGGTTCACGGCAGGCTCGAGCGGCGCCGGCGGCGCCGTCTACTGCGACAACTCGGATGTCACGTTCGACTACTGCAACTTCATCGCGAACAGCGCGACCTTCGGCGGCGCCATGTACTGGACCGGAGGAACACCATCGGTCTACGGATGCCTCTTCGAGAACAACACCGCCGCGACCCAGGGAGGCGGCGCCTACTTCGAACTGACCGACGGCGAGGTCTCCGGCTGCAACTTCAACGAGAACGACGCGCCCTGGGGCGCCGGTCTGATGATGCAGTACCTCACCACGACGACATACGTGCAGGAGACGCGGTTCTACGCGAACATCGCCTCGGCCGGCGGCGGCGGGTCGTTCCTCGACAACCAGGCGGCCCCGACGTACATCCAGTGCCGCTTCGACGACAATGAGGCGCCCGTGGGAGCCGGCGCGTATCTGGGTACCAAGACGGAGGGTTCTTTCATCGCCACGGCCTTCGAGGGCAACACGGCGTCGACCTATGGTGCCGGCGCGTACTGCCACGACGAGTACTCGCTCTTCGATGGGTGCGAGTTCTTCTCGAACACGGCGATGAGCGGCGGTGGCGGCGGCATCTGCGCGTACCTCTCCGAGGCCGAGGTGATGGGCTCCGCTTTCATCGAGAACTCAGCGACGTACGGCGGCGGCCTGAGCGTCGAGACGAACTCGGACGTCTACATGCAGAACTGCACCATCGCGAACAACACGTCGGACGGCACCGAGTCGGGGGCCGGTATCTACGTCTACGACGGCTCGAACGCCGACCTCGACGAGACCATCGTCGCGTTCAACGTCAGCGGCGAGTCGATCTGGCTGCACATGTCCTCGACCGCCGAGATGAACTGCACCAACTTCTGGGACAACGACGGCGGGGATTGGGTCGGTCTCATAGCACCGCAGCAGACGCAGAACGGGAACATGAGCGTCAACCCGCTCTTCTGCAACCTCCCCTTCTTCGACGTCTACCTCTGTGCGGATTCCCCGTGCCTGGCGGACGCTCCAGGGAACGACTGCGGCATCCTCATCGGCGCGTACGACGAGGGCTGCGGCGAGTGCGGCTCACCGGTCGAACGCGAGACCTGGGGCAGGATCAAGGCGCTGTACCGGTGATCCGGAGCTGAAGTGCATGCGCGACGACCGGCGCGCCTCGGGCCTGCATACCCGGGGCGCTCGGTGGCGCCGCAACACACGGCAACGGGAGAGTGGCACGCGTGCCATACGAGATCCACTGGGAGCCGACCGGCGTTCGCTGGATCTACCGGGGCACCCTCAGCGACGAGGACGTGCTCGAGAGCAACCGCGAGGTCAACGAAGATCCGAGATTCGAGAGGATCCTCTACCAGATCGTCGACCTCCGCGCGGTGGAGCGCTTCGCGGCGACGGCCGCCACCGTGCGCGAGGTTTCGAGGACCGACACGAACCTGTCGGCGGACAATCCGCAGATCCGGGTCGCGATGGTCGCCAACACCGATCTCACGCGAGGGATGGCACAGGTGTACCAGCTCGCCTGCGGTGAGGACGCCTGGGACGTCGAGGTGTTCGACACGATCGAAGAGGCCCGCGAGTGGCTCAAGCGGTAGCCCGGTCCAGCATCCCGCTATCGAACCACAACGAACTGCGTCGCCTCCCGATGCTGCCCGTACACAAGACTGCACCAGTAGACGCCGCTCGCGACGGCCGCCCCCGAACGGTCGCGCCCGTCCCACCGAATCTCGCGCGCGCCTGTGGCCAGTGGAGCATCGAGCAGCGTCCGCACGAGCTGGCCGCGGCAGTTGTGGACCGCGACCCGCGCCGGCAGGCCAGGCCCATCTGGAAGAGCAAGCCAGACTGTCGCACCTCCAGATGATGGGTTCGGCGCGATGCCCAGCATCGCCGGCGCCACGTGGCCCGAGTCCACGCCGGGTACGGAGGTCGTGTCCCGTGTCAGGAGCGTGAGCTCCCCTGACACTCCCGCCACGAGGATCTCATCGCCGTCGACACCGTCATCCACGTCGCACGTCACGACCGCGTAGAGCCCGCCGCCGGGATCGGTCCAGATCGTCTCCCCCACCCACTCCATCGCGTCGTTGCGACGGACGAGGTAGACGTTGCCGGAGTCGTCGACGCCGACGATCTCATCCTCGGGCGTGTCCGGGAGCACGTCGCCGAGCGCGATGTCCCACATGTTCATGAACGCGCCCGATGCGCTCCCCGTGAACGCGACCTCGAGTCCGTGACCGACCCCCGGGACGTACCGGGAGACCGTGATGCTGTTGGAGTACCGGGTCCCGTAGACGACCTCGTTGCCGGGGTTGGCCGGGTCGACGTCGCCGATCTCGACGACCCACGCGGCGTGGTCGTAGTCGTACCACATCACCTGTGACGGCCAGAGCTCGCGCCCGGACGCCCGGACCGGCTCGGGCGGGTGGATCTCGTACGCCGGCCACATCTCGGTCGGCAGACAGGTCTCGAAGCCGTCGTGGTCGCTGTTGAACTCCCCCGCCGCCGAGTCCATCCCGACCTCGGCCGAGTAGACCAGCGTGTCGCGCCAGACCCCCGCGGTCTTGGAGTAGACGTGCCCGGCGCTGCGATCGAACACGCCCTCGACGATGAGCAGTATCTCCTCACCCTCGTGCGACGGATCGTAGTCGCCGGCTCTCGCGCCCCAGGAGTTGCAGGTCGCACCGGTCCAGTCGAAGAGCACCTCCTGGCCCCACGAGGAGCCGGTGTTGTGCGCGACGATGAGCTGATAGCACGCCTGGACGACGATCTCGCGGTGCGTGTGGCTCCCGGAGACGTCGCCGGCGTCGAGCGTCGGACGGTCCCACATGCCGCGCACGACGTCACCGGCGGGGACGACCGGGTTCTCCTGCCACGGGATCTCGCCCGGTATGCACTCGGTCACGGACCCGTCGGCAGCGAGGTACGCCAGCTCCTCGCCCGGATGACTCGGATCGATGGCGTCCCAGACCAGTCCATAGACAGGCTGGCCTGCGTCGAGGATGACGGTCGAATCGAAGGTCTCGCCGACTGCGGTCGCGCCGATGAGCGTGAGGAGCGCCACAACGAGCGGAGCGAGCGCTCGAGCTCCGAGATGGCACTGCATGGGAAGCCTCCCGTTGGTGCAGAGGGAGACGACATGGGGGAACCACGGTGTCATTCTACCACGGCTTCTCGGAGTCGCTCAAGGCGCCTCCCCGCTCCCACACTGCTTCGAGGGCGCCGGGCTCCGACGTCCGGGCTCACCACTCCTTGAGCTACGTCACCTTCCCGGTGAGCGTCTCACCGCCGCGCTCGCAGCCATCATTCTCACTCCAGGTTCGCTCATCGGAGCCTGCTGCATCACGCCCACTGGCGAAGACACTACATCTGGCTGTCACTCGATCAGACCGACCCAGTGCATCGTGCCCGCGGACCATCTTGCCCACAGACGGACTCCGTGGTATACTAAGTTTGGTGGCCGCACAAAGTCGACCGTGCGTGATCGACCCCGACACCGAAGGTGGCCAGCATCATGAAACGCTCCGTGCGCTCCATCTCAGCTCTGCTCCTCATCCTGTTTCTCTCCGCCGGCATCGCCACAGCCCAGTGCATCCTCGCCAACCCGAGCTTTGAACTCGGAACCGGAGGCTGGGGGCAGTTCGGCAACGTCGGCACGACGAGCCTCGCCGTGCACGGCGCGGACGGTGTCCGCGTCTCCGGCCTGAATCTCGGTGGGTGGGACGTCTCGGGGTACTGGCAACAGCAGGACTGCAGTCCGGGTGAGCAGTGGGGGGTGACGGGATACGTCCAGAACTCGAGTGCGAACCCTCTGGGACCGCAGTCCAGAGCCATCGTCAACATCGAGTGGTGGGACGGCAGCTCCATGATGAGCTACGAGTCGCACGATGTCGCCACGTCGGCCACACCGACCGGCGAGTACCAGTACTTCTCGTTCGTCAGCGGCGCGGCTCCGTCGGGTACCGTCGACTGCCGCATCGTCCTGGCCGTGCTTCAGGCGCCGGCGGACGATCCGCCCGATGTCTACTACGACATGGTCACGTTCTACAGCACCACCTCCCCCACGATCGACGAGATCCAGTGGGACGACTTCCCCGGCGGACGGACCATCGATTTCTCGGGCTACACCTGGCGCGTCAAGGGTCCCGGCTACTACGGCCCCGGACCGAGCGTCTTCTCCGACAGCCCGAGTTCCGTCTGGGTCGACGAGGAGGACCAGCTCCACATGACCATCATCAACAGCGCCGGCGCCTGGAGGAGCACCGAGGTGGTCATCGAGGAGCCGCTGGGCTACGGCGACTACATCTTCACAACAAAGGGCCGGCTCGACCTGCTGGACCAGCACGCGGTCCTTGGCCTGTTCATCTGGCAGTACGGGCCATGCTGGGACGAGGGCTACCTGTGGTGGAACCCCTACTGCGAGTTCGACATCGAGTTCAGCCGCTGGAACAACCCGAGCCGCGAGATCGGGCAGTTCGTCGCGCAGCCCTACGACTACCCTGGCAACCTCTCGTCGTTCGACGCCACCTTCTCCGAGGATGAGATCACGAGCCACGCCTTCCGCTGGCTCTCCGACCGGCTCGAGTGCCGCAGCTGGCGCGGCGGACCGTACGACGAAGCCACCTCGCCGAGCATCTACACATGGACCTACAGCGGTCCGCACATCCCGCGGCCCGAACAGCCGCGCGTCCACATCAACCTCTGGCAGTTCGACGGCTCGCCCTCGACGAACCAGGAGGTCGTGCTCACCGACTTCACGTTCGTCCCGGAGGGATGGACCGACGTGCCGGACGTTCCCGACGAGTCGCCGCAGCACAGCGACCTCATCAGGCTGCTTCAGGCTCGTCCGAACCCGTTCAACCCGACCACCACGATCGGGTACTCGCTCACGGTCAACGCCACGGTCGAACTCGACGTCTACGATGTCGCAGGTCGCAGGGTGCGGGCCCTGGTGAGCGGGATGACTCCGGCCGGGGACCATGAGGTCGTGTGGGACGGTCGGAACGATGATGGTGAGATCGTCGCATCGGGCGTCTACCACTACCGACTCAGGACCGGAGAGGTCCACGAGTCCCGACGCATGGTCCTGCTGAAGTAGACCGCCTCAGAGACAGCAGCGTGAGAAGCTCCTGCGTTGGCGGCTGCTGCGTGGTGAGAGGCTGCTGCGCTAGAAACTGCTGCGGGAGAGGCTGCAGAGCGTGTGTTCCGGTACTCCGACGTGGATCCGGACAACGCGGCCCGACCGGTCGAAGACCGACCGGCTGATCTCCTCATCGAGACTGTCCCCGCGGTACCCGCGCGTCCCGCCATCGCTGAGGATCACACGAACCCACGAACCGTCGCCGTTGGCCCGCTCGTACACGACGGGCACCTGGCAGAACGTGAAGGCAAGCGTGTCCGCCCGGAGTTCGAGCGTCCGCTCCTCCCCGGACACATCGTAGAAGCGGAAGTCGCCAGGCGCCGTGAGGAACTCCGCCGGCCGAAGCAGGATCGGCCTGAAGCGAATCCGTCCACCCTCCACAGAGACACCCAGCTCGCCGAACCGCGTGAGGATCTCCTCCTTCACCTGGCCCGTCATCCCCGGCTGCTTCGCGCCGCCGTGGGGCGGGGTGTGCGAGTACGGGTCCGTGGGGAACGCGCCGTACTCCGCCGGGGACTTCTCGAACCCGAGCCCCGAGCGGATGGCGTAGTAGAGCGCAACGAGATCGTCCACTGTCTCACGCGCCGTGCCGTCGGTCGAGGCGCGCAGTGTGACCTCCTGAACCGCAAGGAGAAGCTTGGCGACCATGTGCCAGTAGATGCAGCCAAGTCCCTCGTACGCGTACATGGCCCCGGACCGACCGGTGTAGCAGCGATGGTGGAACACCTGCTCGAACAGCTCGAGCACGGCCGCGCGTTCGCCGTCCACCCGGTTCCCGAGATCCGGTGACGCCTCGCCAAGACGATCGAGCGCCTCCTCGAGGTCCTGCTCGTGCCTCAGGGACGCGTGGAACCGGCACACACCGAACGCGTCGACCGCGACAATAGAGTCATCCCCCGATCCGAGCAGCCCCGCGAGGAGCGGCACGGCCTCGACAGCCTCTCGCGGAACGACGTTCTTCTCCAGGAACCCCGGCAGCACCCGTTCCGGGTAGAGCAGGAAGCTCGCCTGGTCCTCGCGGTAGAGCGCGCTCTCGAAGAGCCGCCGAAGGACCTCGACGGACTCCTCGCCGTCAAGAAGCCCGGAGCTCAGCGCGCCAACCTGTCCCTCGAGCATCTCGTGAAGCGGCTGGAGACTCGCCTCGTGGCCGCCGCCGGTGAACGACAGGAGCGAGTACGCGTTGTAGAGACCATCCGCACGCCGGTTCGCCCGGATGCCGTGCTCGAGCAGACGACGGGCCGTCCGGCACAGCTCGAGCACCTCGGCGACCGCCAGCGGCCTCTTGTTCGTGAGACCGTGAGCATAGACCTCGCTGCGGTACGCCGAGAACGACTCGCCGAGATCGTCGAGGAGCTGCTTCCGCGCCCGGTCCGACATGAGGTCGGTCTCGAGCATCGGCGCCGTCGCTTCGATCGTCTCGTGGACCCGCCGGAACCAGTCAATGACCTCGCCGGCCACCGGCGCCGACCGATCCAAAGCGCCCCCGAGAAGATCCTCGAGGAACGACACGTACCGACGCAGATAGTAGAGCGTGACCACGGAGACGCCGTCGCCCACGAGCGCGTTGTTCGCGTCGTTCCACTCGGGACGCTGCGTGTTCATCCAGATCCCGCCGTCCGGCACGAGATTGGAGAGCTTGGCGAGAAGCGGGACGAGCAGCTTCTCGAGCAGGCTCGCGTGGTAGATCTCCCCGTCAGTGTCGACGACAAGCCGACCGTCCGACCCGAGCGCCTCCACGCGCTGCTGAATGCGTCGGTCGTGATCGGTGTCGTAGACGATGGTCGAGTCCGGGTCCTTGAGGATGTCGGCGAACGGCTTGATCCGGTACGGCACGTCAGCGTAGCTCAGGACCTCGCGCGGCAGGAGCGCCTCCAGCTCGCCCGGAAGGTAATCCCGCATCGCCTCGAGGAGCTTCAGGAGATAGATGATCTGATGGTCGCCCCAGTAGCCGATGTGCCTCCACGGGTCGTCCGGATCAGGGGTCTCCCAGTCCACGCCGTCGCGCGAGATGCGGTACGGGTTATACCCATCGACCGTCGAGGCGTTGGCGAACTTCGCGATGATGCTCGGCAGGAAGAGCGGGAACGACGCGGTCAGAGCCTCCCAGTTCTGGAAGATGTCCCGCCAGTTCCCCTCGTAGTGAAGCGCCCTCGAGCCGTCGCCGTTCCGGACCCGGACAGAGAACTGGTTCCACGGCCGACTCGGGTCACCGTGGCGCCTCCCGAAATAGACCGGCAGGTACTCGTGGCACAGGCGCTCGAGGTCGGCGTCGCCGGTCGCGCGGGCCGCCTCCGTCAGCTCCGTGACCGTCGTCACCGCGGGCAGTCCGTCCAGCACTGTGTGGTAGCGTTCCGCGACCGAGCTGTTCCTCTTGGCGATGAAGGCCGCCAGGTCCTCCGTCGGGATGTCGTAGTTCCGATGCGGGACGCCTCCCCGCATGTTGTTGAAGAGCACGTTCGCCTGGTGGTGGGCGCTCACAACGGCGTCCGCCGTCATCTGGATGCCATCGGCGCTCGCGATGTTCGCCAGCACCCGCCGTTCCTCATCGTCGAGCGCCGCCTCGACCTGCTGGGAGAGGCTCGCGCTCTCGAGCATGCGCTTCCGGACCGCCGCGATCTCAACGTGGCCGCGCGCCGCGTCGGCGATCAGATGCCACCGCCTCTCACCTTCCGGCTCCAGCGCGAGTCGCGTCGTGACGGCGTAGTTCCCGCGCTGCCCATTCACGACCGCCGTCTCGTCCGGCTCCTCGTCTCGCCGGAACGCGTGAATCGCGCTCCCGGCGAGATGCACGCCGAAGTCGTCGAGCCCGGCGCACCACGCGATGTTCGCGCGGAGTACCTCGACGGCCTCCACGCGGTCGGTGATACCGGCTGTCAGGGAGTAGATCCCCATTCCCGTCTCGGAGTCAACCTCGGACTTCCGGTAGGCGTCGGCGAGGTTGCTGGCGTGACGGCAGACCGACTCCGGCACGCCGTACGGCAGCACGTTCCTGAGCCCGTCGAGAACCTCGACGTCGATGCGGCGACCGGTCAGGTTCCGAAGCATGGACGTCCGAACCCAGCCATACTCGTCGCTCGCGGCCCAGCGGTACCGGAACGCAAGCCCGAGCTCGCGGTTGACGCTCTCGAAGATCAGACGGGTCCCGGTCACGCTCTTGTAGAGGGAACGCTCGTCCCCCTCGGAGTGCTCCCCGTCCGGCGGGAACGGCTGCCAGAGCACGTCCACTCCGTCGTCGTTCATCGTGCGGATCAGCGTGATGGGACCGGAGTGATGGTGCGCGTCGTGCAGCCGGTCCACGGTCTCATAGAAGAAGAGCCTCCCGGACACGTCGACCCGCCCCGCCGTCAGCCCGCCGCCGGATGTGACGAACATCCAGAGGTCGCTGTCACTCGCGAGGGTCATCATGAACGGAGGCATCGTGTCGTAGGCTGCGATGCGGTAGTACGTCTCGCCATCAAGCGACACCAGACCGCCGGTGGGCATGCCCGTCGTGTGGACACCGCCTCCCTCCCTCCCGTCAGTCGCCGTCGATCCGGACGGAGCTGACGCGGAAGTCCGGGCGTCCATGCGCGATGGAGTGGTCTTCATCCGCGTGCCTCACTTCCACGACCTTGCCTGGGCTGCCACCTGTGCTATGATGCGGGGCCCGAAATGCCCTTGACATTGCTATGGAGTAGTATACACTATGTTCGGCTACCGAACAAAGCCATTTCTCGCATTGGGGAGGATTTCTTGACCGCTCCCTCGGAACCGCGGAACCGGCCGATCCTGGAGGTCGAAGGCCTCTCGAGGACCTTCGTCTCACGAGGCCTGCTGTCGACGTCGCGCCCCGTGAAGGCCGTGGCGGACGTCTCCTTCACCGTCGACCGCGGCGAGGCCGTCGCACTCGTCGGCGAGTCCGGCAGCGGCAAGAGCACGATCGCCCGTCTCCTCCTCCGTCTCGACCGTCCCGACGAGGGCCGCATCATCATCGACGGCGAAGACGTCCTCCAGAGCGAGCCGCGTGGTGCGACCCTCGCCTACCGCCGCCGCGTCCAGATGGTCTTCCAGGACCCCTTCGGCTCCCTCAACAGAACACACGACATCGCGCATCACCTCGAGCGTCCACTCCTGCGCCATCGCCGAGCGACGAAGGACGATGCCCGCGAGAAGGCGATCGATCTTCTCCACACGGTCGGTCTCGAGCCGGCCGAGGAGTTCATCACCCGCAGACCGTACGAGCTCTCCGGCGGCCAGCGCCAGCGGGTCGCCATCGCGCGCTCGCTCGCGGTCGACCCCGACCTCCTCATCGCCGATGAGCCGACCTCGATGCTCGACGTCTCGATCCGCATGAACATCCTCACGCTCCTGACGCGACTCAAGACCGAGCGGCAGCTCGCCATGATCATGATCACCCACGATCTCGCGTCGGCCCGCTATCTCGCCGACCGCGTGCTGGTCCTCTTCCGGGGGCGCATTGTCGAGGACGGCTCCGCGGATGACGTCGTCACGTCGCCGGCGCATCCGTACACCCGTGCGCTCCTCGATTCGATCGCCGATACCGGCACGCTCGGCGAGGCGTCGAAACCGGCGGACCCGGGGCTGGTTTCGGAGCTCGGCTGCCCGTTCGCGCATCGCTGCTCTGACGTCATGGACGTCTGCCGCGAACATGACCCCTCCTACAGAATGCTGGATGACCGGCGCGTGCGCTGCCACCTCTACCCCGAGTCCAAGGAATGATGCGATGACCCTCCACCGCTTTCCCGAAGGATTCCTCTGGGGCGTCGCCACGTCCGCGCAGCAGATCGAGGGAGCCTGTGACGAGGGCGGCCGCGGCGAGTCGCTCTGGGACCGCTACGCGAAGACCCCGGGCACCATTGCCGACGGCTCCACCCCGTTCACCGCGTGCGACCACTACAACCGCTGGCGCGAGGACACAGAGCTCATGCGGTGGCTCGGTCTCGGCGCCTACCGTTTCTCCATCGGCTGGCCTCGCATCCTCCCTCAGGGACGCGGCACGCCGAACGAGGCGGGTCTCGATTTCTACGAGCAGCTCGTCGACGCCCTTCTGGACGCCGGCATCAAGCCGTTCGTCACGCTCAACCACTGGGACATCCCGCAGGCGCTGCAGGACGTCGGCGGCTGGCCCGAGCGAGACATCGTCCAAGCGTTCGTCGAGTACGCCGACGCGGTCACCCGGAGACTCGGCGACCGCGTCTTCTCGTGGGCCACGCACAACGAGCCGTGGTGCATCGCGGTCCAGGGCTACGAGGAGGCGGGACACGCGCCCGGCCGGAGGAACATCGGCGAGACGCTCCGGACGGCCCACCATCTACTTCTCTCCCACGGGATGGCCGTGCCGATCATCCGCGAGAACGCTCCCGGGTCCGAGGTCGGCATCGTCCTCAACCTCTCGCCCGGATGGCCGGCGTCCCCGGCACACGCCGACCTCGAGGCCGTGCGCATCCACGACGGCCTCTTCAACCGCTGGTATCTCGACCCCATCTTCAAGGGCCGCTACCCCGGTGACACCATCGCCGACCGCGTCAGCTTCGGGCACCTCCAGACCGAGGAGCTCCCGTTCGTCGAGGACGGCGACATGGAGAGGATCAGCGCGCCGATCGACTACCTGGGCGCGAACTACTACGGACGGAGCGTCGTGAGGATGGGCGGCAACGACCGACCCGAGGGCGTCTGCCCGGTTCCGCCCGAGGAGCGCACCGACATGGGTTGGGAGGTCTTCCCCGAGGGTCTCACGGGTCTCCTCCAGAGACTCACGGAGGACTACGCCCCGCCGGCCATCTACATCACCGAGAGCGGCGCGGCCTTCCCCGATGTGGTCGAGACCGACGGATGCATCCGCGACACGAAGCGGCTCGCCTTCCTGCGCGACCACATGGTCGCAGCGTCCGACGCCATCGCGGCGGGCGTCCCACTCAAGGGCTACTTCGTCTGGTCGCTCATGGACAACTTCGAGTGGCAGCACGGATACACGATGCGATTCGGCCTGTGCCGGGTCGACTACGAGACACAGAAGAGAACACCCAAGGACAGCGCACACTGGTACCGGGACGTCGCCACCACGAACGCCGTGGATGACGGGCGTCGATAGCCTGGGAGGCTCACGTGAGATCTTCAGGAAGGTTCGGCCACCGCGGCACCCGCGCCCTCGTCGGCGTGTTCGTGCTGCTCGCCTCGCTCGTCGCTCTGACCGCGCACGCGCACGAGCACGGGCACGGGCATGCACACCACGCGCACGATGCGCCGGTCATGGACGTCCGCGTCGTCACCGACGACGCCGGGCAGAAGCTCCAGCTCAATGGCGAGGACTACATGGTCTTCGGCATGAACTGGGGCTACATGCCCATCGGCGAGAACTACATGTACAACCTCTGGGACAAGTCCGACGGCTTCATCAGGGCGGTCCTCGACCGGGAGATGTCGCTCCTCCGTGAGATGGGTGTCAACTCGATCCGCCAGTACGTCGGCATCCCGCCCGAGTGGGTCGAATACATCTATGTCAACTACGGCATCACCACCATCATTAACCACACGATGGCGCGGTACGGCTACACGGTCGACGGCGCGTGGATCCCCGTGGTCGACTACTCCGACCCGAGACTTCGCGAGCTGGTCACCGAGGAGATCGTCGGCTGGGCCGAGATCTACCGAGACACACCCGGCATCCTGCTGTGGCTCCTGGGCAACGAGAATAACTACGGCCTCCACTGGAGCTCGTTCGAGATCGAGGCGCTCCCGGAGGACGAGCGGATGTACGCTCGCGCGCGCTACCTCTACACGATGTACGAGGAGGTCATGCAGGAGATCAAGCGCGTCGACCCGCACCGCATCGTCTCCATCTGTAACGGCGACCTCCAGTACATCGAGCTCATCGCCCAGGAGTGCCCGACGATGGACGTGCTGGGCACGAACGTCTACCGTGGTATCTCGGTGCGCGACATGTACGACGAGGTCGACACGAAGCTTGGCGTCCCCGTCCTCTTCACCGAGTTTGGGTCCGACGCCTACAACGCCCGCGAGATGCGCGAGGACCAGATCATGCAGGCCCGCTATCTCATCGGACAGTGGCGGGAGATCTACGAGCAGTCGCACGGCAAGGGCCGCGTCGGCAACGCCGTGGGCGGCATCATCTTCCAGTGGAGCGACGGGTGGTGGAAATTCGGACAGGACAGCCGCCTTGACATCCACGACACGAATGCCTCGTGGCCGAACGGCGGATACATCGAGGATTTCGTGCCGGGTCAGAACAACATGAACGAGGAGTGGTGGGGCATCACCGCGAAGGGTCCCGCGGATCACAACGGGCACTTCGAGGTCTACCCTCGAGCTGCCTACTACGCGCTCCGTGACGCCTTCCGCCTCGACCCGTACGGTCCCGACACCGACCTCGAGGCGATCCGTCAGCACTTCGGTGCGATCCACCCCGCGGCCGCCGAGCTCGAGGCGCGCGGCGACCGCGCGGCGATGCTTGCCGAGGAACGGGAGCTCGTCCACGTCTCGGGGCTCCGCATGGAGTTCGAGATGATCGCCACCGGCGGCGACCACACGACGACACCCAGGACCCCCGAGGGCGCCGGCTCCTACCCCACCTTCAGAGGATTCGACCGGAAGGAGTCGTTCTATATCGACCTCGAGGCCAAGCCGACCGAGAGCGTCGTCGGCGGCCTCTCCTTCAACGTCCTGGGGCACGTTCCCGAGAACCCGATCAACGAGATCTTCTACGAGAACCGCGGCCGCCCGAAGTCCATCTCGAGCGACGACGGTGATTTCACCTATGAAGGCATCGAGCGCATCAAGCTCTACCAGGCGTTCCTCTCGTGGGACGACCCTCTCTTCCAGCTCGACGGCTTCTACCGCACCGGCCACCTGCACTGGGGGCACGAGGGCGACTTCTTCGGGCTCTACCGCGACGCCTTCTACGGCGCGAACATCGACATCTACGGCGGCAACGCCCCGTTCGGTTTCGAACTCAAGGGCAAGCGCAGTCTGACGGGGCTCAAGGTCGCGTTCGGCCCCGAGCTCTGGTGGGGCGCCAATCCGGCGATCTTTGTCAAGTACCAGCGCGACATCGGCCCGTTCAAGACCACGGCCATCTTCCACGAGGACGTCGCGGCGCAGGGCGACGTGAGCAGCTCGAACGCCATCCCGGAACCCAAGACGCGGAAGCTGACGCTTCAGACCGAGGTCCAGCGCGGCGAGTGGAAACTCGAGGGCGGCGCCATCTGGTCGGGAAGCCGGAAGGTCGGCGACTCGTTCCAGGCCGTCGAGGAGCGGGACGAAGACGGCTACGATATCCTCGAGGACGATGTGATCAACTCCGACACCTACGGGTGGAAGGGGAAGGTCACCTGGGAGCACGGCCGCTGGCGCTGGTACGCGCAGAGCGCGCACATGGGACTCGTCGCGGACGCGGGACCGACCGAGGTCATCACCTTCACCGGCTGGCACCTCAAGGACTCCGGGTCGGGCAACCAGAACAACGTCCTGACGGGTCTGGCGGTCAACGTCGGCAACTTCCAGCTCGCGCCGAACTTCCTGTGGCAGAAGCCGATCGTCGGCCCGATCCCGAGCGACGTCCAGTCCCCCGGCCGTCCGCGCAACTTCCTCGCCGACCCGTTCGCGGTGCGGGGCAATCGCGAGACCATCGCCGGCGAGTTCCTCGTGACGTACGACCCGGAGCCCGCCACGTGGTTCTGGGCGTGGGACAACGACTACCGCGAGAACGCGAAGTTCGCCGGCGCCGTCGGGCTCGTCTTCCGGCATCAGCCCACGACGCAGGACGTCAGTCTCTACATCGCCGAGGACGGCGTCACGACCTACGCGTTCACAGGCGCCCCTCCGGCGCAGGACCTCTGGGAGATCAACTACCGGTTCGTCGCACGCATCAGCTCGACGTCGCGGCTCGTCGGAGGCGGTTACTTCGGAACGGCCGAACCGATGGGCTACGACCCCAGCGGCGACGACAAGACCCTCAACCGGAAGATCGACCGGTTCGCCATCGGCGGCCGTCTTGTGACCGGACCGATGGCGTACGGTCTCATGGTAAAGGCCAACGACTGGGGGCCCTACGACTACCACCGCGACTTCAACCTGACCTACCCGCTTCAGGTGATGGGCGAGATCTCGTACAACCTCGGCTCATTCGAGTGGTTCTACGGATACGCTCAGACGCGCATCGGGGTCTCGACGACCTGGCGGTCGCTCGACAAGTACTCACCGCGGTACGAGCCCGCCGAGGACAACAAGACCGGCTCCGAGTGGGAGTTCAGGACGTTCGTGCACCTGGCGCTGTAGACGCGACCTGGTGTCACGCACCGTGTTCACTGCGCGTGCAGGATGGATCGTGGCAGTGGAGATGGGATGAGAACCGCGGGGGCTACTTCTCCGCCAGATGACAGCAGGCGATGTGGCCGGGTCCGATGACAGTCGGGCCCGGCTTCTCTTTGGAGCAGATGGGGATGGCGCGCGGGCAGCGCGGGTGGAACCGGCAGCCCGAAGGCGGCGTGCGGAGGCTCGCGGGCTGCCCCGCGATGCTCACCGGCTCCTCCTTGCCCGGCTTGACGGAGGGGAACGCTCGCAGCAGTCCCGCGGTGTACGGGTGGCGGGGTGCGGTCTTGATCTCCTGCGCCGGACCGACCTCAGCGAGGCGCGCCGCGTAGAAGATGGCGACCCGATCCGAGACCTGGAGCATTCGGGCAAGGTCGTGTGTGATGAAGATGACCGCGAACCCGAGCGCGCGTTGGAGCTCGCGGATGCGCTCGAGGATCTCACGTTCGACGATGACATCGAGCGCCGTGGTCGGTTCGTCGAGGATGACGACCTTCGGATGCATCGCCAGCGCGAGCGCGATGCCGACGCGCTGACGCATCCCGCCCGAGAGCTGGTGCGCGTACGAATCGAGCCGATCAGTCGGGATCCCCACGAGGCCCAGAAGGTCCCTGGCGCGGGACCGGGCCCACTCGCTCGACCCGATGTTGTGCGCCACCATGGTGTCGACGAACTGATCGCCCAGCGGCATGACGGGGTTCTCGGTCGGTCCCCCGCTGTGCGCGAGCAGCGTGTCCGGCGTCTCCTTCGGTCCGCCGCTGTGCGCCAGGAGCGTATCGGAGATCTGCTCCCCCACCGAGATGACGGGATTGAGGGCGTCCATTGCGCTCTGAAAGACCATCGAGATCTCGCGCCACCGGATCCGCCTGAGCTCCTCATCGTCCATCCCGCAGACGTCGCGTCCATCGAAGATGATCTGCCCGCCACTGATGACGGCCGGCGGCGGGAGGATGCGCATCAGCGCCTTGGCGAGCGTCGTCTTGCCGCTTCCCGACTCACCGGCAACGCCGATGATCTCGCCGCGCTCGACGGTGAGGTCGAGGTGATCGATGGCGCGCACGGGACCGGTGTCGGTGACGTAGTCGACACAGAGGTCGCGGATGTCGAGGAGCGGCTTGCGCTCTGTCACCTCAGCCCGTGCTGTGGTCTTGCGCGGCTCAGGCATGATCGTCTCCCGTCACCAGTGCCGATCCGGCGCTCTCGCCGGCGACCACGGGCGTCGAGTGTCCGGGGCGGTGGCCACGCGCGCGGAGGTAGGCGCGCCACGCGCGCTCCAGCCTCAGACGCGGGTTGGTGATCTCGTCGAACCCGGAGTTGAGCATGGTGAGACCGAACCCAACGAGCGCGACGCAGAGACCCGTCGGCGCGAACGTCCACCACGCGCCGGTCAGAAGCGCCGAGTCGTTCTGCGCCCAGTAGAGGTTGGTCCCCCACGTCACCGCCGAGACGTCGCCCAGACCGAGAAACTCGAGCCCGACCTGCGCGCCGATGGCGTAGACCGTGCCGCCGATGACCTGCGAGACAAGCAGCGAGGTCATGTTCGGGAGGATCTCCGAGATGACAATGCGCCAGCTCGGCTCGCCCGCGACAATGGCCGCGGCCACGAAGTCGCGGTTGCGATGCGCGAGCGTCTGCGCGCGCAGGACGCGCGCGTTCCACGCCCATCCGGCGATGACCAGCACGAACCCGATCGTCAAGGGTCCCGACGGGAGGTACGCGGCGATGACGATGGCCAGCGGAAGCCCGGGGATGACCAGGAACACATTGAAAAGGAGCGACAGCACCGCGTCGACGCGTCCGCCCAGGTAGCCTGCGGTCACGCCGATCAGCGCCCCGACGAAGACGACCGTGATCCCGACCGAGAACCCGATGAGGAGCGACGACCGAGTGCCCACGACCAGCTGCGCGAGGACGTCCTGCCCCTGCCCCGTCGTCCCGAGCCAGTGTTCGCCCGACGGCGGCTGAAGCGGCATCCCGACAAGCTCGTACGGGTCGGCCGCGATGAACGGGCCGAACACCGCGAGCAGAATGAAGAACGCGACGATGCACGCGCCGATGGTCGCGCGGCGGTCGTGCCTGACCGCGTCGACCCACGCCGAGAGTCCCGAGACGGCTGATGACCTGCGCTTGCTCATGAGGTCGCCTCCCGGATGCGTGGATCAAGCCAGAGCTGGATCAGGTCGACGAGGAAGTTCGCTCCGAGCACGGCGAACGTGATGATCAGGAAGATCCCCTGCATGAGCGCGTAGTCCTGGCTCCGGACGGCCTGCACGAGCAGGTAGCCCTGACCCGGATACGAGAAGACGATCTCGGTCAGAAGCGACCCGCCCAGCACGAATCCCAGCGCCATCCCGAACCCGGTCACGCTCGGCAGGAGCGCGTTCCGGGCAGCGTAGCGGAGCGCCACCCGCGTCGGTGAGAGGCCCTTCGCGCGTGCGAGGTTGACGTAGTCCATCCCGAGCACGGAGACCATGGTGTTTCGCATGGTCAGAAGCCAGCCGCCGATGGTCGCGATGACGACCGTGCCCACCGGGAGGAACGCGTGCCGCACCACATCGGCGATGAACGCGACGTTGAGCCCGGGCGTCACCCCGTCGCCGTAGGCGTGCCCCAGCGGGAACCAGCCGAGCTGGAACCCGAAGATGTAGAGCGCCACCATCGCAAGCCAGAAGTACGGAAACGCCCCCAGGAGCGCCGAGAGCGGCGGCATGATGGTGTCGATGCGGCCGAAGCGCCACCACGCGGCGGCGACGCCGATCAGCGACCCGATGATGAAGCTCATGATGACGGCGGTGCCGGCCAGGAGAATGGTCCAGAAGAGCCCGCCGCTGATGACCTCGAGCACGGGCGACGGGTAGTACGCCACCGAGATGCCCAGGTCGCCCTGAAGCACGTGACCGAGGTAGGTGAAGTACTGGATGATCAAGGGCGCGTCAGTGAGCCCGAAGGTCTCCCGGAGCGCCTCGAGCGCCTCCGGCCCGAGCATCCCGCGGAAGCGCGCGAAGAGCGCTGTCGCGGGGTCGCCGGGCATCAGACGCGGCAGGAAGAAGTTCAGCGTCAGCGCCACCCACGCCGCGAGAAGATAGAACCCGATCCGTTTCAGAAGATATCGCACGAACATCTCCCACCGGCCGCCGTGGGCCGGTCACCACGTTGGACTACTCGCCGCTCGCCCCGTTTCGCGGCCTGAGGTTCGTGAGCACCAGCAGCACCTCGCCGCGGTCGAACTTGTTGGGCGACGGGTCGGCGTATGGGTTGTCCGCCGTCGGGAACCCCTCGAACCGGCCGGTGTTGAACTCGGCCCACGACGGGTTCGGGTAGAGCGGGATGGCCGGCGCCTCGCGGACGAACACGCGCTGCAGGAGCGCCGCCAGATGCTTCTGCCCCTCGAGGTCCGCCTCGCCCTCGAACGCCTCGAGAATGCTGTCCGCCTGCGCGCTGCCGTACCGGTGCCAGTTGCCCGGGGCGATCTCGCCCAGTGGCTCCACCGTCTCCGAGCCCAGGAGCCACCAGTAGAACGTGTACGGGGTCGGTCCCTCATATGACCAGCCGAGGCTCAGGTCGAAGTCGCCTTCCTGCACGCGCTGGAACCACGCGCCGAAGTCGTAGGTCCTCACCGACGCGTCGATCCCGATCTCGGCGTAGCCGCGCGAGATGACCTGCGCCGCGCGGACCCAGTCGGACCAGCCGGAGACCGTGAGCACCTCGAACTCGAGCCGCTCTCCCGCCTCGTCCACACGGAACCCGTCCTCGCCCCACTCGAACCCCGCCTCGTCCAGCAGTTCGTTGGCCCGGTCGACATCGAACCCGACCCAGTCGTTGCCGGCGATGGCAGTTGAATCGCGCCACGACGCGAACCCGTCGGAGAGCGCGGTCGGACCGGAGGGTCGCGAGTACCGGAAGAGCGCGACGTCGATCATGAGCTCGCGGTCGATGGCGAGACTCAAGGCCTTGCGGACGCGGATGTCGTCGAACGGCTCGCGCATCGTGTTGGCGTAGAGAAAGATGGTGCTCCCCGTCAACGGGAACCAGTACGCGTGGCTCTCGGGGTCGCGTTCGACGAACACGCGATCGATCGCCGGGACGAAGTTGCCCGCCCAATCGACTTCGTTGAAGACGAGCGCGAGGTTGGCGCGGTCGTTCGACGGAAGCGCCGGCATCCGGAGCGCCTCGACCGCGGGACGACCCTCCTGCCAGTAGTACGGGTTGCGGCCGAGTTCGAAGACCTGGTTGCGGAACAGCCGCACTTCCGTGAACGGCCCCGTCGCCACGGGGTCCTCGTTCGGGTAGGCGACCGGGTCCTCGATGCCGGCCCAGACGTGCTCGGGCACGATGACCTGCGCCGCGATCTCGCCGAATCCGAGGACGTACACGCGCTGGAACCGGAACTCGATGGTGTTCTCACCCACGAGGCGCACGTCCTCGAGGTAGTCCCATGCCCCGCGTCGGTCGAGCGCGGAGTGCTCGCGCATGAGCTCGAACGTGAAGAGCACGTCACGCGCCGAGAACGGCGTCCCGTCCGACCAGCGGACGCCCTCACGCGTGGTGATGCGGAGCACGCGGTTCTGCTCGCGCCACTCGTAGTCGACGGCGAGCCACGGAACGAACTCGGACTTCACGCTGTTGAAGACGAAGAGCGGCTCGTAGATGCCGGCGAGCGTCGGCCAGCGGACCGCGGACGCGGTGGTCAGCGGGTTGAAGTTGCGGATCCAGGAGGCCTGCTGCTCCTGTGAGACGACGAGCACGCCCTCGGGAAGCGGCTCGCGCTCCTGTGCACAGCCCGACACGAGGAGGACGGCGAGGACGCCGAGCATGATCGCTCGAGCGACGGCTCGTGTATGCTGGCCTCTCGTCATCGAACAGCCTCCGGCACGTGTCCCCCCGGCTTGTCTAGCTGTACCCGTAGACCCGGACGTAGTCGACCAGCATCGTCTGCGGGAACACGGTGCTCTCGTCCGGCGGACCGACGAAGTGGCCGCCGACGGCGACGTTGAGGATGATGAAGAACGGATGGTCGAAGACCCAGGCGGCGCCCCCCGGCAGATCGGACGGCTGGATCGTCTGATAGAGCTGGTCATCAACGTACCAGCTGATGGATGTCGCGTCCCACTCGATGGCGAAGACGTGGAAGTCATCGTTGAACGCGCCGCTCGGAAGCGTGTACGAGCCGGTCACCGCCGAGCCGCCGCTGTACCCGGGACCGTGGAGGCTTCCGTGGACGATCGAGGGCTCCTGCCCTCGGTACTCCATGATGTCGATCTCGCCGCAGTTCGGCCAGTTGACCTCGTCGAAATTGCCGCCGAGGAGCCAGAACGCGGGCCAGATACCCTGCCCGACCGGCAGCTTGATACGGGCCTCGAAGCGGCCCTCGGTTTGCTCGAAGTAGCCCCATGTGTTGATGCGGCCCGACGTGTAGTCGCTGCCCGCGTAGAACTCCTCGATGGCGGTGATGGCGAGGTGTCCGCTGCCGTCCATCGAGACATTCTCGGGCCGGTTCGTATCGAACTCGAGCTGGTCGTTGCCCCAGTCGGTCCCGACGTCGAACTGCCACTTCGTCGAATCGGGCGACTGCCCGGCGGCACCGTCGAACTCGTCCGACCAGATGAGACCGTAGACCTCGGGCGTCGTCGGCGAGCCGCATCCGGCCGCCCAGACGAGGGCGACGACGACGGCAGCGACGATCAGGCGACCACTCACGTTCACTCTCCACTCTCGGAGACGCGCTGCATCCGCTACTCCCCCGTCACGACCTCGGACTCGACCTCGATGTACGGGAACAGGCTCGAGTCATCGAGCGCGGCCTTGAGCACCAGCGTCGCCGCACCGATCGCGATCGACTTCGGTCCGAGTTCGCTCACGCGGATCTCGGCCGCCGAGACGGAGCTGACCAGCGTGCGTCCGGACGCGGTCCTGCGAAGCGGGTCGAGGAGCAGGTCGCCGACGTCGGAGAGGTCCCCGCCGATGACGACCATGGATGGGTTCATGAGATTGAGCAGACCGGCCACGACGGTGCCGAGGTGCTCGGCCGCCTCCTCGACGATCTGAAGCGCCATCGTGTCGCCGCGACGCGCCGCGGCCTCGAGTTCGCGGATCCCGCGCTCGCCGGCGGCGAACTCGCTGTCGGGGAACTCCGCGAGAAGCTCTTCCGCGCGCTCCAGAAGCGCCTGCGTCCCGACGAGCGTCACGAGACACCCGTTGAGTCCGCAGATGCAGGGCTTGCCGTTCGGGTCGATCGACGTGTGACCGACCTCGCCGGCGACGCCCGTGGCGCCCCGGTAGATCTCTCCGTTGATGATGTGGCCCGAGCCGATGCCCGTCGCCACCTTGATGTAGGCGAAGTCCTCGTACCCACGGCCGGCTCCCCACCAGTGCTCGGCGAGCGCGCCGAGGTTGGCGTCGTTGTCGACCATCACGGGAACGCCGAACTTCTCGCCGAGGCCCGCAAGCCCCAGCTGTCCCTTCCAGTCCGGAAGGACGAGCGTCGAGAGCCTGTCCGGCCGGGCCGGGTCGAACGGGCACGGAAGCGCGACGCCGATGCCGACCAGGGGAAGCGATGGATCCGGTGATTCCGCGATGCACGCGTCGCAGAGCTCCGCGATGAGCTGCCGCGTCCCCTCGGGGTCGGTGCGGACCGGGTGCTTGCGGTGCTGCCACGAGAGCACCCGCCCACGGAGGTCCGTGAGCGCCACGTCCACGTGGGCCGCGCCCATCTCGACGCCCAGGATGACGCACGCGCCATCCTGGAACTCCAGGAGCACCGGCCGCCGTCCGCCCCGCGACTTCCCCAACCCCACCTCGGCCACCAGTCCCATCGGGAGGATCTCGTTGACGACCTCGGAGACCGTCGAGCGGGAGAGCCCGCCCTGCTCCGCGATGTCGGCTCGCGAGATCCGCTTCTCCCGCCATATCAGTCGAAGGATCGCGTCCGCCAGCGGGCGCGGTCCGTCAGGATCTGTCCGTCGTTCGCCCTTCCTCACCTGCTCCATCAGTCCGCTCCCTGAAGTGCGGTCCCCGGGCCAGTGTGGGCCCTCTCTCCGAGCCGTCCTCGGACCTTCCGGGAGTCTACCTGTGGAAGTAGACGTTGTCCATGATGACGGTCGGCGTGTCGGGTGACGAGATCACGAGCTGCGCGATGGCCCCGGTGGTCACCAGGTTGACGAAGTCCGTCAGCGGGATCTCGAGCGCGCACCACTGCTCCGGCACGAACGACGGCGTCGTGCCCGAGTTGAAGGTCAGCTCGTCATTCACGTCGTCGCCTCCGAACTCCGCGCCATCCGCGCCGAAGTCGATGAGCTTGATGAGGAACGTGGTCCCCTCGGGCGCCCAGACGTCCATGTGGAAGTGGGTCATGAGACTGCAGTCAACCGGGCTCTCGAGGATGATGCCGGCGAAGTTGAGCTCCGTGTAGACCTTGACATTGTCTCCGTCGATGACGAAATCGGTCGCCTCGCCCGTCGACCAGGTCCAATCCGCGTGCCACGTCTCCATGGCCACGTCCACGTACTCGTCGCTGAGGAGCGAGATGACATCCGCCTGGTCCTCCGTCGGCGGGGTCGCCGGTCCCGAAGGCGCCCCGACCACCGTCGCCGTCACCGCACCGGTGACATCCACCGTGTCGAGCATCGCCGTGATGGTCGCCGTGCCGCCGCCCACCCCCAGGATCTCGCCGTCGATCACGGTCGCCACCATCTCGTCCGTCGAGCTGAAGTCGAAGTACGCCGGCATGTGCGAGACGAGCACGTCCTCGCGCCCGACGTCAAAGATCGTCTGCGTGCCATCGATGGCCGCCGTGCCTCCCGCGAACGTCGACACGCTCGCCGTCGTCATCGAAGGCCTCGGGTTCGTGATCGAACCGAGGTTCTCGAACATGATCTCGTCGAACCAGACCGTGAAGCCCTGGTTCATCTCGTGGCCCTCGGCGTAGTAGAAGAGCCCGCCCTCGCCGAGGAGCTTCGAGGCGTCCGGGATCGGGATGACGATCTTCTGCCAGTCGGTCGTGAGCGCCACGGCGCTTCTGCTTGCGTCGTACAGCGACGTCCCGGTGTTGTCGTTCCCCAGCCCCACCACGTCCAGCGTCGAGTTCCGGCTCGACTTCGCGTAGAACGTTAACGCGTTGTACCCGGAGAGGTCGCGGACGTTCCACGTCGTGAACGCGCCGCCGGCGTAGGTGCCGTTCGGGTAGCCCGGCTCAGGGATGTTGATCTTGAGCGACGCAGAGCCCGCGTAGAACTCGTCGAAGTCGAGCGTCACCGCATCGAACTGGGAGCCCGCGAACGCCTCATAGTCGACGGCGTCCCCGAAGTCGTCGCCGAAGACGAGCGGGTCGTCGACCGCTGCGGCGGGACGTGTGATGTCGCGTCGACCGCATCCCGCGAGGGCGGCGACGAAGAGGATCGCGGCGAGTACCGTGAAGCTTCTGGAAAGCCTGTTCACGTGCTGCCTCCACTGTGTCCAGGGAGCGTCAGGCCCGCCCGCCCGGTGCCTGAGAGCGTGTGCCACTTTGTGCGGGTACCTTACAAAGCATGCTATACGGCCGCTTTGATGTCAAGGGCCTCTTTCGACGAGGCTGGGAAAAGTCCACAGATTGCCCGCGGGGATCCTGGCCCACGGTTCATGACAATCCGTCAAAAAAACTCAGAAAAGGACTTGATTCGGAAACCGAACATAGTCTATAATCATCTCAAGAAACACTGCTCCCCCGGTAGTTGCCTCAGGTCTTGGGCCGTCAGCCTACCGGAGGCGCTCGCACGAAGGTTTGATCAAGCGGTAGCGTGGTCATCCGACCAGGGAGGTCTCCGGATGAAGAGTGTCACCATCGTACTGATCTCGGCACTGCTGCTCGTCGCGACCACCGCGTTCGCACAGACGCCGTACACCCAGGACTTCGAAGCCCTCGCGCCCGTCGATGGGTCGCTGGCCGCCGACGGCTGGCTTGTCTACGGCAACGTATCGGACGCCGGAGGCGGCTACCTCTACGGGTACGGCCCCTTCGTCGCCCCGAACAACATCGGCAACTGGTGTGACATCGCCACCGGTCAGGGCGGGGTCGACCAGGGTGACCAGCAGCTCTCGATGTACAACGACTACAATAACACCGACCACGCGCTTGGCTACCTGATCGAGTCGAACCTGTTCCAGGAGCAGGTGCTTCCGGTCGGCGCCTCGGGCATCTGGGCCTTCCAGTTCGACGCCAAGATGGGCGACCTCACCGGGGCTTCGACGGCGCATGCCTTCATCAAGACGCTGGACCCGGGCGCGGGCTACGAGCTCACCAACTACATCCAGTACGACACGACGTCGCTCCCCGAGACCTGGGGAACCTACACGATCTACCTCGACGTCACGGGGCTCGACAGCCAGCTCTTCCAGATCGGCTTCGCGACCGTCGCCACCAACTACGAACCGAGCGGCGTCTTCTACGACAATGTCTTCCTCTTCGAGCTTGATCCGTCGTCTGTTGCGGAGCCGGAGGCCGAGGAGACGTCCATCGGCCGCATCAAGGCGATGTACAGATAGTCGGATGATGTGTGTGCTGTACTCAACCGAAGGCTTCTGCCTTCACAGGACCGGGAGGTCGCAGGATGAAGAAGATTGTCAGTATCGTTCTCGCGATGGCCGTGTTCGCGCTCGCCGCGCCGGCTCTCGCCCAGACACCGTACATGCAGGACTTCGAGGCCCTCGCGCCCGTCGACGGCTCGCTGGCCGGTGACGGTTGGCTGAACTTCATGAACGTCTTCGATGCCGGCGGCGGCTACCTCTATGGCTACGGCGTCTTCCCCGCCGTGAACAACATCGGCAACCTCCAGGACATCGTGACCGGTGAAGGCGGCCCCGATCAGGGCGACCAGCAGATCGTCATGTACAGTGACTACGGCAACCCCGATCACGGCCTCGGCTACCTGATCGAGTCCAACCTGTTCCAGGAGCAGGTCGTCCCGGCCGGTGCCAGCGGCACCTGGATCTTCGAGTTCGATGCGAAGCTCGGCAACATCGGCGGCGCCTCAACGGCCCTGGCGTTCATCAAGACGCTGGACCCGAACGCCGGCTACGCGATGACCAACTTCATCACCTACGACACGACGTCGCTTCCGACGACGTGGGGCACCTACATGCTCAGCATCGATGTCGCCGGTCTCGACGGCCAGATCCTCCAGATCGGCTTCTCGACGACGGCCTCGAACTACGAGCCGAGCGGCAACTTCTACGACAACGTGAACTTCTACATGGACAACGGTTCACCGGTCGAGGAGAGCACGTGGGGCGGTATCAAGGCTCTGTACAGGTAGTCTGCAGCTGATGCGAACGTGGCACACGTACTGAAGGCACCCCACTTCAGAACGAGAAGAGGCCCCGGCGGAAGCCGGGGCCTTCTTCTATCCTCTGGCTGAGAAGCCTGCGTCGTAGCCGCCCGAGCCGGGCTGCGACTCTTCTACCGCTCCATCTCCTCGGCAGGCTCATCGCCGGCGCGGTACCCCACCCCCATCTCCATCGGCAGCCCGTACGCCTCGGGGTGCATGTACTTCCCGACTTCGTCGGCGGGCTTCGCATACTCGACCTGGTAGCCGCTCCGCTCGACGAACGGGTCGTGGCGCACACCCGAGACCTGCCACGACACCTTCATCCCGGGTTCGCCGCCGGCGATGCGGAACCGGTTGCCGCGGATCTCCTCGGCGATGTAGACGGGCGCGTGCCCGCCGATGCACGTGAGCTGATACCGGAAGTCCTGGTTGAGGGCCTCGAACCAGTCGGGCATCGTCACCCACGCCTCGCCCGAGCCGTCCAGCGTCACGTTGCCGTTGTAGAGGTTGAGGATCTCGTCGCTCTCGATGCACGCGTGCTGGAGGTACTTGTTGGCCGGGTCGAGCGGGTGGTCGATCTTGAAGGACTTGAGCCCACCAGTGAGCGTCTGCGTGAAGTGCAGGTTCCCGACGAACCAGCCCGCGTAGCTCGTCGCGACGTTGTTCGCGTCGGCGTAGACCGCGTAGTTCGTGCCGGTACCGAGTGCGCGCGCCCAGAGCCCGTAGTTCGTGCCGTATCCGCCGTTGCAGTTGGCCACGACGGCCTTGTAGGTGTTGCCGTACTCCGGATAGACGTCGCCTCGCACGCCGACCGACCCGCCCTCGAACGAGCCACCGATCCCGTACCCGTCCGCCGGCACGCTCTCCCCGTGGACGGCTCGCGGATGCCCGCCGGCCATATCGCTTGTTACGACGGCGTGGATCGCGTACGAGTTCGACAGGTGCGTCGCGTTGCTCACGGAGAGCGCCGTGCCGATGCCCGTGTCCGTCCGATAGACGGCCATGTCACCCGTGACCGACGTCGTCCCGCCCGTGTGCGAGATATCGTCGCCGTCGATGTGCCAGTCGTCGTCGGCATCGAGCACCGTGTCCGCGAACCCGGCGTGAGCAGCGTACGGGACCGTCGCGAACGGCGTCCGCGGAACGAGCTCGCCCTCCCCCGCGACATCGATGCCGAGCCAGTACGGCACGTCGAAGCCGAGTGTGTTGAGCGGGACGGTCGTCCCCAGGAGCACGTCGAACACGCCTCCGGTGACGCTCACGCTCTGGGTCTCCTCCCAGAGGATGGTTCCCCCGGTCTCGACGTCATAGATGCGGAAGGCGATGGAGTAGTCGCCGTCCGGAACTGCGCTGCCCGCGTCGTCGCGGAGGACGCCCTGGTAGCTCATGTACGGGGCGACATCGGCCTGCGCCAGGCACGGCGCAAGGAGGATCGCCGCAAGGAAGATCGCTGTCGCTCTCATGGGACTCTCCCGCCGCAGTGCGGCCTGTGGGATGGGCAATGCTCTGACTCATGTGGAGTGGACTCTGGGAGTGTATCAGAGAAGTGACCATCAGTCAAGTATATCGAACGAGAGTCGGTGGGAACACGCTCCAACGTCTTCCACACACAGAGAGCCCCCGACCGCACCAGACCGGGGGCCGCCAGCAGGCGGTCTCCACCAGCCATCACGCGAGACTCCCACCGTGTCGCTGGCGCGGCCCGCCTGCATATGGTATGATGTTTCGCGAGATGGTAGATAGGAATGCGCTCTCCAAGGAAGGAGATTGCCATGCGTTCACTGCTCATCGCTGCGATCGTCCTCGCCCTGGCCCTCCCGGCTGTCGCCGATGCCAGAGGCTCCTTCACGGTCGTCCACTCCTTCGAGGTCGACGACCCGTGGAGCTGGGGCATCGGGTTCGACGGCACGGACTTCTGGGTCACGTCCGGTGTGCCCCTCGCCTACGGGGATACGACCATGTTCTGGATCTACGACACGTCCGGCACGCTGCTCGACAGCTTCATCCAGGTGGACGGGACCCACTGGGGCTGCCGCGACCTCGCCTGCGACGGGACCTACATGTTCGGGAGCGAGGACGGCAAGATCCGCGCGTTCGACATGTCCGGCGACCCGGTCGGATGGTTCTGGGGCCCGCTCATCCCCAACCGGGGAATCGCCTACGACGGGACGCACTTCTACTGCTGCAACTACGACGACGCGGTCTACAAGGTCGAGTGGGACGGAACATGGAGCAGCCCGCCCGTCAGCGTGACGCCCATCATCAGCGCCGGGACCGGGTTTCGGTACGGGCTCGCGTACGATACGAACCAGGACTGTCTGTGGATGACCTACGCGGACGACGTGGAAGGAACGGTCGAGAAGTACGACACCGACGGGACCCTGCTCGGAACGTACACGACGCTCCCCGAGTACGGGAACCCGGCGGGCGCCACGATGGCGTACACACCCTACGGGTATGTTCTCGCGGTCCTTCATCTGGACAGCGGGCACGCGGGCGGCGCCGACCGCGTCGTGCTCTACGATGTCAGCGAGACGGCGGTCGAAAGCGAAACCTGGGGACGGATCAAGGCTCAGTACCGCTAGGGATCCGGGACGTGGCACGATCGCGCGTCCCGATCACGACCCGACACAGCTAGCGCGGACGCAGGAAGCCCCCGGACCTCTCTCGAGGCCGGGGGCAACCCACAGCCAGCTGCATCGCGTGTCCCGCACTCGTGCGGGGTGCGCTGGCCACATCCGGGGCGAGTCCTGGATAGTCGGCCGCAGCTATGGCGAGAACGAGCGGGTCCTGGATGGTGACCAGGTCGCTCAGCCGCTTCCTAGATGTATCCGAGGTCGGAGAGCCGCTTCTTGATCTCCTCTTCCTCCTCCTCGGAGTACTCGGTCCCGCCTTCGGCGGCGGGGATGTAGCCCATGAGCTCGAGGGTGCGCAGGATCTTGCCCATGCTCTCCTCGATCGACTCCTCGGCGGTCTTGACGACGATCTCGGCCTTCTCGGGCGCCTCGTACGGATCATCGATCCCCGTGAACCCCTTGATCTCGCCGGCGAGCGCCTTCTTGTAGAGGCCCTTCGGGTCGCGCTCGATGAGCTTCTCGATGGGCGCCTCGCAGTAGACCTCGACGAAGTTCCCGATCATCTCGCGGACCTCGTTGCGGATGGCCGTGTACGGCGAAATGCAGGCCGCGATGGCGCAGGCGCCGTTCCGCGTGAGCAGGTTGCAGACGAACCCGACGCGGCGGATGTTGATGTCGCGGTCTTCCTTCGAGAACCCCAGGCCCTTCGAGAGGTTCGTGCGGATGACGTCACCGTCGAGGATCTCGGTGTTGACGCCGCGCTCGAGAAGCTCCTTCTCGACCGCCTCGGCGAGCGTCGACTTGCCCGCGCCCGACATGCCCGTGAACCAGAGTGTGAATCCCTTCTTCATGCGTGCTCCTCCCTCGAGTCGAACCAGGCACCGGTGGGCCAGAGCAGCGGCGAGGCTACGCCTCCCGAAGATCCCCGGCCCAACCAGTACCTATGCCGTGGTGCTTCGTCTAATCACCTGTATCCGCGAACCCGTCCTCGTCCGCCACCGTGCCGTGGTTGACCTCCTCGGCGTCGGCTCCGGGGATCGGGCCCTTCTGGAACTGCCGCTCCTTCGTCATCTCACCCGAGAGCGCCTTGAGCTTGTCAGCCAGCTGCTCCGGCTGGTCGCCGATGAAGTCACCCGCGAACAGCGACTCTCCGATCATCTCCTTCGGGATCTGAATCCCGAAGTAGTCGAGCACCGTCGGAGCAATGTCGAAGATCGAGTACGGGTTCTTGTACGAGACCGACGACGTGAACGGAATGCTCGTGATGAAGATGCCCTCCTGCGCGTGATTGGCATCGTCCGGGCCGGTGTCGTTCTCGAAGATGTGC